>OKRU01001708.1_pt1 | contig 21315 bp, 26 predicted proteins | sample 1601131 | NCBI WGS metagenome assembly OKRU01 (sample SAMEA3541558, study PRJEB24748) | human gut metagenome | biome: human gut; feature: human-associated habitat; material: faeces | place: China | collected 2012
GCCATGGCCGGAAACCATTGCAATTACTACTCTTTTGGAGTTTTGCTCATGGCTGATGTTGGTGCCCCGAGGAGGGGACAATGCCCCTCCTCGTAAGGCGCAGAATTACTCTTCGATGATCTTGAAGAACACGTCGGTTCTACGGTTCAGGTAGGCATCGGCAGAGCCGGGATCTGCAACCATCTTCGTGTTGCCATTGCCGACCGTAATCAGACGGTTCGGATCAATACCGCAAGCGATGAAATACTTGGCGACGGCCTTTGCACGTTCAGCAGACAGCGCCTGCCCAGAGTCGGAGTAATTGCGGGCATTGATATTACCCTCTACCTGGATAATCGCGCCATCCAGAGTATTGGCGATAGAGACGAACTCATCCATGATGGCGTATGCCTCTTCGGGGTTCTTGAACTGAGCGGTATCAGCCACAAACTCAACGGTCATGGATTTGCTCAGCAGCGCCTCATAATTGACGATTTCCTGCTTCTGCTCCTCGGTCAGCTCAACGGGCTTGCTGGTAGAGGCAGAGGTAGAAGAATACTTGCTTGCCAGAGGAAGCAGATACTGGTTATCAAAGAGCGTCATAGCCGCCTTGCGATTGACCGTCTCGCCCAAAGACTCCCAGATATCACACATATCGAAGTAGACAGAAGGAGCAGTGGAGTCCAGCACTTCCTTATTCTCGGCGTAGCCCATCATTTCGGCGTCGCCGCACTGAGCCTTAATTTCCTCGTCAGAAACGCCGGCGAACATAGGCATGACAGAGCGGATGTAGTCAAATTCAGTGGTATACATTGCGTTGGCTTGGAAGATACCATCAATAAAGGCGGTCACAACGTCGGGGTGTGCCTGGGCAAAGTCGGAACGGAATACGATACCGTCCATAATCAGACTCTTAGAGGCGGTGGTAGAGAACATGATGTGCGCACCGCTGTTTTCGGTTGCATAAGACAGGTAGGGCTGCCAAGTCGCTGCCACGTCCAGCTGGCCGGCGAAGAATGCCTCACCCGTCTCAGACGCATCGTCAAAGAGGATCATGTTATCAATGATAGACTGCTTGTCAGCATCGGACAGGTCGCTCTTATTAACAAACCATGCCACAAGCGTCTGGGCTTCGCTGAATCTGGGAACGCCAATCTTCTTACCAAGCAGATCATTTACGGTATTGATACCGGACTTAGCAATAATGCCGTCACCGCCAGCGGAGTAGTTAGTGAATACCGGCATTACCACATCCAATCCGGCCTCCTGGAACTTACCAGATAGGAACGCGGTACGGTTGGTGGTATAACCCGCAGCATTCAGCTCTCCGGTAATCAGAGCGTTGCTGCTGGCGGTTGCGTCATTGATGATATTGATGTTGACCTTAATGCCCAGCTGGTCGAAAATTGAACCGGGTTGCGTGGTCAAGCCCTGGTTGGCGTCGATAATAGGCTTCCAGCCTACCCACTCATCCAGAGACAGGTTAATCACGGGATCAGAGGTGTCCGTCTTGCCGGCGGAGGGCTTTGTTGTGGGCTTCTGGGACGTGCTGCCAGATTGAGTGCCCGAACTGATGGGCTTGTCGTCTGCGATGTTGTTCTTGTAGTAGTTATAGCCGAAGCCGCCGATACCGGCGAGGAGCGCCAGCACGATGACGAAGATCACCACACGGCCAGCGGTAGTGAGTTTCATTCTCTTCATGGTAAGTTACTTCCTTTCCTCTTTCACTTTGGATTTAGGAGCGTCGAAGGTGACGCCAGACCGTGGAGCCTGTATAGCCGGCTTCCCGCTATACTTTGTGGCGAGAGACTGCAGGTAAGCATCCGACTGAGCTTTCGCCGCATTTTTCTCAGCCATTGACATTTTGGTGGTGGTACGGCTTGCGTGAACGACAATCGCACCATCAACCTCTTTGCGAAGATCCTCCGCGCCGTCCCGGACACTACCCAAGAGCTTATCAGTGGCAGAGTCACGGCGCAGCTCGTCCAGATCGCCCAAGAGATCCTTCATATTGCCACGGAGTTTCATTTCCTCGACAGTCATACGGCTCTGCTTTTTCAGCTCGCGGAGCTTCTTGTCGTACGCTTCATAAACGGTCTGAGCCTCTTTTACCATGGGTTCAAGCTCTCGCAGGTATCCCTCTTTCTGGGAGATTTCAAACAGGATTTCCTCACGCCTGGTTGAAAAGATGGCAGCATCGGCCATATTGCCAGATCTGACCAGAGACTCACACTTTGATTCAACGTCCTTCAGTTCTCCATACAGCTTGTTGAGGTTCTTCTGGACGGAGGACTGCTCGCCCACAAACCGATTCAGGGTATCACCGGCCTTGTTGTAGCGCTCCTGCACTTCCTCAATAGCCTGCTGGAAGACAGCCTTGGCACCCTCGGGTGTCTTGGCGATATCCTCCACAAAGATGTTGAGGAACCCTCCAACGAGGACTTTCAGCTTACCCCGGACGCCGGGGAAGATGATCAGGGCGAGCACAAATACAACCGCTACCGCTCCAATCACAACGCCCATTACTGTGCTCCTTCCTTACCGGCAACGCCGTTCGCAAACTCCAAGAGTTGACTGATAGCTTCTTTTTCCTTCTGGATGGCGGTGCTGGAATCAGAGGTCTTCTGCTTGGAGTCCTCAATTCTGGCTTCCGCCTGCTCGATCAGAGACTTCAGGTGTTCGATGTCCGCCTCGGTCTCAGCAATCAGTGCGTCGTTTTCTGCCCTGATACTATCCTCGGCAGTGTCCAAGACGCGACCACGCTTCAGACCGTCCTCAATGAGATCATCCACATTGATCCCGTTGACACTGAGAATGCCGGCGATGGACGCCTGTTTCTTAGCCTTAGTCATGTCCTGGGGCAGAATGTCGATATACGCCTTGATCTTAAAGATCGAGTTCTCGTCGTCGATATCGCCCTGCTGATAGATGGATGCGATCACATCATCATAGGACACCTGAGCAGCGTCAATTACCGGCGTCTCAGGCGCGTACATAGGCTCGGATACGGGTTGCATGGGGATTTCAGGCATACCTTCGTATTCGGTACGAACCAGCCCCATGCGTTCAAATAAACCTGCCATGGTTTGTTACAGCTCCTCTCGTTTCAAATTTAATTATTTTATCGCACATTTTGAACGCCTCGTCCTGGCTGTGCGTTACCATAATGATTGTGTTGCCTGTCTCAGCATGGATATCCAAAATCAAACGCTGCATTTTGCTACGGGTCTTGTCGTCCAAAGCGGATAACGGTTCATCCATAAGCAGGTATCTCGGCTTGACATACAGCGTTCTTGCCAACGCAAGGCGCTGCTGCATACCACCTGAGAGCTGAGACGGCCATTTATCTGCATACTGCTCTAACCCAACCGCTGCAAGTACCTTGATAGCGTCATTGCGATTACGGAGTTTTTTGTCCCGTTGGGCAATCAGCACATTCTCTGTGCAGGAAAGCCAGCCGAAGTTGGAATAGCGCTGGTGCATCATGTACACAGGGTTCTTGTCGGCGTTCCGATAGGTAGTGCCATCAATGATAACCTTACCATGAACGGGGCGAAGAAGGCCGGCAATGGTTTTGAGGAGGGTCGTCTTACCGGCACCAGACTTCGCCAAAATGCCGTAAATCAAACCGTCGTCAAATTCCTGGTCGATGTGTTCCAGAATTGCTTCGCCGTTGTACCCAATAGCCAGATCATTCAACTTGATCATCGCAGTACCTCCACTGGAATATCTTTCGGATCAGCAAGTTCCCCAGCTTGTCAAAAACGAAGCTGAACAACATGATTACGATGATTGCTCCGAACACCACGGCGGTACGGCCTCTGGCAGAACTTACATTGATGATGAAGCCCAAGCCATACTTAGCGTTGGTTGCTTCTACCACGGCGCAGTATGTCCAGCCAATGCCATACATCATCAGGAACGTACTGAATATTGAAGGGAGCGATGCGGGGAGCAAGATTTCTTTGATTGTCTCCCAACTGGTCATTCCGATTGTCTTGCCCGTATCCATCAGATCTTGCGGTACGTCGTCAAAGCAAAGCAGGATCGACGGCAGCAAGTAAACAAACGTTGCAATAAATAGGAACGAAATTTTCATCTGCTCCCCAATCCCAAACCATAGGATCAGGAGCGGAGAAAATGCGGTTACGGGAACATACCGTAAGAAGGAAACAACCGGCATGATAGTTTCCTTGATAGGCTTCACGCCATAAATTAGAAGGGAGAGGGGAATTGCTACCAGCATAGAAAGAGCAGACGCGCCAGTAATCCGCAGGAAAGAGTAGGCAAGTCCTTTTTGTAACTGGCCTGTCTCTGCCAACCCGACGATTGCTTCCCAGACGGCAGCAGGGGCGGGGATAAACAACGGTTGAGTGAAGCACGAGGCCACATACCAGACGGCAATGAAACAGGCCAATAAAACCGCTCCCCGTATGCAGTTTTTCGCACGCCGTTTGACTGAGGTTTTCATTTCACGACCTCTTCTCATGAATCATCTTCACCCAGCGACTTCATCATGAAGCATTCATCACAATAGCAGTCACCAGTTGTTTGGATTTTGACATAATCGCCAACTATCGGTTCTCCGCAGGCATCGCAAAGGATAGTACGGGTATAAGCTCCGCCACAGTAAGGACAACCGCTGAAATCCTCATAGGGCGGAGAATCTAACCCATGGCGTTCTTCCCATCGCTTTGGATCGTCAAAGGTTTTGCCGCAGTCCAGACAGGTGTATTCGCCATACATCAGCGCTTCACCTTCCAGACTGCCGTATTGCACCCAGACTTGCCAGGACGCCTGCCGACGATCATAACCTTGCCCTCGGCTTTCATCTCTGTCAGACGAGGCCGTGTGAAGTTCGGACTGTTGGTGTGGATTTTACCCTCAGAGACCAGCTTCTCGCCAATCTCATCAGCAGTCATACCGCCAGGATCACCGCTGGTCAGAATATCCAAAATCATAGCCTTACGATTAGGACGCTTCGGTTCGATCTGGTCATATGCTTCACGGCGGTTTCTCAACGCAATGCTCATATGAATCACCTCTTTCTATCCGACAAATGCCGGTTTCTGTTGCAGTGATAGTTGGACAAATCCAACCACCTTCCTGAACTCGACCTCTTCGAGTTTTACTGGACGGGTAAGATAAATCTGCTACCCCCCCACAGCACACTCAATGAAGCCATGCCTTGTTGCTTGCTTGATTCTGATTGTCTCGCTCATTTTGCTTTACCTCATATATCGCACATGGCGGGTTCCCGTGGATTTGTGCGCGGAGCGTTGGACAGATTTGTATGATTTTGCATTGTTTCGTTTTACGCCCTTGCGGATCAACCAAACCGATAAAACGATTCTCACAGATGGGGGGGGTAATTACTTTATGCGTCATACTTTATACCATCCGGTCTTGGCTCCGCCCCCCCCGCTTCGGCTTTCAAAGCACGTGCAATGGTTTCGCCATCATATACACGATTGGCGTCTCCATTGTAATGCGATAAAACGTGCCGAGGGGCAGCTCTACGAGATGGACTCTTGGGAGAATAATTTAATTTGTTGCTATCATCGGAAATATCAAAGGTAGAGAGTGCTTTTTCAAATGCACCGATGCCGGAGAAAAAAGATCCTACCGCCATATCATCAAAGAGATAGGGCATAGCTTCGTACAGCTCTTTCATGATGGCACAAAGTACATCGACTACAATAGAGTTTCCCGCTTGTTTATAAAGCTGGGAACCGCTACGATCCTTGCCACCGTATAAATTCTGGTTCATGGCTGCTTGGGCTTTATAGAAGTCTTCGTCAGAGAAGCCCATCAAGCGCCAGCATTCCTTTTGTGTAAGTTTACGGACACGGAAATGTGTTTTCACTTTTGTCCCTTCGCCCTTATTGGTTGTTAGGGTAGGGCATACCCCACAAGAATCATAAACGCTCCCGTTCATTCCATGACCAGAAGGATTTACGTTTCCAAGATTGATAGGATTACTTTCAATCACTCTCTTGTCCCCCCCATCAATGGTGCGAATGGTGCCGCAGACATTATCTTTGAAAAAACGCACACCTTCATCGCATCGACGCTCACATACGATTTTCACATTGGCTTCCTCGCTTTCATTTATCTCTATCAACACGTTGTCTTTTTGAACACCCGTCAAAGTGTTGGTACACATATTAGGGCGAACTTCCAAACGCTGTATTATCTTACCCCCCCCGCATATCTTCCACGAATTGCAGCAGGGATAATATATCGCTTACTCATTATGCTCCATAACTCCTGTCATTTGCTGATTTCCAAAGCCCTTATAGTCACGGGCCAGCAAAGTCAAGGCCGTCTCACAGTATCCTTCAAACTGGGTGCCTTTCTTACTCAGCTTCACACCGGCAAGTGAGCAAGTCCCAGCAGTGGTGGTCTGTGGAACCTCTTCCGCTGGTGCGGACGGTGTTACTGATTTGTCTGAACGGGGGGGGTTATCATGGCAGCTACCTTGTCATCAGGCAGGTAGTATCGCTCGTCAACCTTATCCTCCAGCATATCTACCAGTGCTTTTTTCAAAGGGATAGGAGACGGGAACTTAAACTTCCCATTATCTAAATCCTTACGAATGATGACACAGTAAACACGCTCACGATTCTGGGGGATTCCGTAGTGTTTTGCATTCAGAACCTGCCAGTAGACGTTGTAACCGTAGTCTTCCAGCTCTTTGACAAAGAGGTTAAAAGTGGCATAGAAGCGAGAACCGGTAATATTTTTAACGTTCTCGTAGATAGCGAAGCGAGGCTTCTTTTCTCTTAGGAAACGCAGCCATTCGACCAGTAAGGAAGAGCGGGTCTTCTCGATTTCAGTTGATCCGCACTTAGGGCAATGGTCGCGTTGATCATAGTGAGCTTCCAGGGGATTATATACGTGGCCGCAATGCTTACAAGTCCATGCAGCCCCCCCCTGTTTGCCCGCTATGCTGAAATCCTGACACGGACTTCCACCGAACATGACATTGAAATCCGGCACAACCTTCTCATCGGCTTTGGTAATATCTCCGATGTTAAGGGTAGGATCAACACCATGAACGGCGCAATAGCTTTCTGCGGCGTAACGATCGAACTCGCAGAAAAGGGCAGTTCGGTAATCCAAGTTAGTTCCTCCTATGTTGGTTTTCTTTGTTGCTAAATGGAAGGTTAAGGGATTTACAAATTCCCTTGAGCTATCTCCATTCTATCATACTGTCTCCATAAAGTCAATAATTTTCTTTGTTGCTATTATGCGTTTTTTTGAATTTCTTCAAAGATAATCTGTTTAGGCAACATCCCTTTACATACATAGACGCTGCTGAACGGCGGGTTTAGAGACGGCTTTTGGTCAGCGTAATTCTTAAAGTAAGATACGCGCCGATTGAGATACATGATTTCAAAATCATGCTCACGGAACATCTCAAAACGTTTCTGACTCTCGAAGAGTCCGACGACCCCTACTAACATAGCAAAGGGTATATTCAACTGGAACAGCCGCTCAAACACTTCACCTTTGAGGGAGTACGGAGGGTTACTGATGATGTAGTCGCACTTCGGCGGATCAATAGCGAAAAAATCCTGACCGTTTGCAATATGTGTTGCGATTACGGTATAGCCACGTTGCCGAAAGAGCTTTACAAACAAACTATCCTCAGTGTCAAACGGGCACCAAATTGTCACGGGGGGGTGGGAGATACTTGTACAACGGGGTAATCGCATACTCCGGTGTATAGAACTCGTCGTTGCCGCTGCCGGCAACCTTATCCATCTTCATAGCTGCACCTCTTAATTTACTTTGTCACAAATTAAATCCAACGAATGCAAGGTTCGCCGGTATAGCCATGTTCCCATACGAACCAAGCGAAGCACATGGTACTTGACCAGGGCTTACCATTTTCGTCAACTTCCAATCCGTTTCTCAAAGGATTGACACGTTTTGAAAATACATACACGGCTTTCGGAGGGTGGGTGGCAAAGAAATCCTTACGTTGCCGTCCTTCGAGAAACTGGATCTTGGCGAACAGGATTACCTTGCCAGTGGATACCTCCAGAGCTTTCTCAGCGAACTCTTTCGCCAAAGAAAACGGAGGGTTCGTGATGACGTTGTTGAATTTTTCGGGATAGTTCTCAGTGAGGAAATCCACCCCGCCAACAATACCACATCCGAACCTATCATCTCTCTGAACCAGATCAGTAGAGATAATTTGACTGTTGGGATAATGTTCCCGAAGCACCTTACTGATATGCCCTTCACCAGCCGCAGGCTCCAAAATGGAGCCGTGCAGCTCTTCTCGGCTAAGGATGGCTTCTGTCGCCTCGAACGGAGTAGCATAGTAGTCGTTCTCCACACGAGAGCGGGTAGGGGACATACCGGCCAAACTGGTGCCGCTCAAATAAGTACGCTCTTCCATTTTCTCACCGCCTATTAAAAAATTGTCGTTCCGTAGGCAGGCATAGGATTGAGCTTGTGAAGGTTGTGATCGTGCATAGAGGCAATCTTCTTGTCGATTTCCTCAATTCCACTGGTGCCATACATGATGTAAGCGTCCAGGTGAGCATAGGTAAATCCAAGATTATCCTCATCAGTTTTTCCACACAGCCCATCGGAAGGGATCTTGCTTATCAGGTTGATAGGCAGAAGAAGCTCGTACCCAATCTGGATGACTTCATGCACCATCAGATTAGCGAGCGGGCTAAAATCGCCGGCGCTATCGCCAAACTTGGTAGAGTATCCCACATAGTCTTCAGAGCGGTTGCAGGTATTAGCAACACGTCCGCCGTGAGGCAACGACTGAGAAATAGCATAGAGGGTCGCCATACGGATACGGGGAGGGAGGTTTATCCTCGTCTGATCGCTGACGTTCATATTGAGCGCGACTTGATCACTTACCGCAGACACTGCTTTGGAGATATCGGTATAGGCGTATCTGATACCCAGAAATTCGATCAGCTGCTTGCTATCGTCCAGATCGGGCTGTTCTCCATTCGGCATCATAACACCCACTACACGCTCTTTGCCCAGTGCCTCTACGCAAAGAGCGGCGACAACGCTGGAATCTTTACCACCAGAAATACCGACCACCGCATCACAGCCAGGGCCGTTACTTTCAAAGTAGGAACGAATCCACTGGACAATCTCATCCTTAGTACGCTTTGGGTTAGCTAACATTGTGGCACCTCTTTTCTCAAAAGTTTCCCTCATGAAGATTCTTGCGAACCTCATCCAGGGTATAAATTCTCAGGGGCTTGCCATCCTTGAAAACTGGCTGAAGCCAGTTCCCAACCTGCGACTCCTCCCAAGTCAAACCGTCCTGGCAGAAGAAGTTGTGGTACGTATAGTCATATACAACCTTACAGCAGCCGCGCTGAGACTTCTTGAAATGTCCGCTATCTGTCTTGGGGTTCTTAAAAATCATGATGGGCTTTCCGTCAGCATCTTCTGCATAGGTCGCTTTGACTGCGATACCAAATGTATCACGGGTGTACGGCGCATAAGTCTTTTCGCCGCCGTCCATCGTCTCCAGACACTGCATAGAGAAAGAACCGACACCCAGAGAAACATTGTTGATAGCGAAGCCATGCTCCATCAGGATCTTATACACTGCCTCGCACCGCTGCGGGGTAATGCTATCGCCATACAATGCCTTGACGTGTGGATCAAGAACTTTGTAACCCTTGCTGTTCACGGTACCACCAAAAATTTCCCACAGTTTGAACACCGTCTCGGTTACAATCTCCACGGGGTTGCCGCTGTCGCCGCGAATAGCAAGACATCCATGGTGCTCCATCACATCCTCTTTAATTGCGGGGAGAATATTATTGACCAGGTTCCAATAGTCATAGCTGTCACTGACCATAGAGAAGTTTTGGTACGGATAGATTTCTTTCAGTAGACGCCGCACGTGCGTAATCTCGTCGCCGTCAACCGCATAGTTGGAGCACATAACACTGTGCTCAGTAGAAAGAGCACCATAAGCTACCGCGTCATTCTCCACCCGGCAGGCGTAGTTGTGTTCCAGCCAAAGAATAGCCGGCACTGTAGCGGTATTAAGGAAGCTCAGGCAGAACGCAGCAGAACTCTTGGTGGCGCTCTCCACGCTTTCCTGACCACGCATGGAAAAGTCACCCAGCAGCTTGGCCCGTACCACATCATCGTCACAGGTAAGGGCAGCGTACTTATTGACGATCTGCCGGTAACGATATCCAACTTCCGCTGAAATCTGAGTATGCCACATGGTACATGACAGCATTGTTTCGATAGAGTTGACCAACCACACAAAGTTGGGGTTTGTATTCGAGATCTCAATTTGCGGAACATGAATATTGGTACGGGTTCCTTCCGGCACAGCCCGGATTTCCAGAGGCAGATACCCCAACTTATGAAGCGCCGTCAAACGCTCCACACCAACGCCGTCCGTGCCGATGGTGTTATTCAGCACCCGCTTGTATTCGGCAAGCACCTCATCCAATGAGCGATCAAAGAAGTGAGTATTGAATGCCTCGATCAAATACTCCTGGATAAATGCCTGAAGACCGAACATTGTGACCTTCTCGGTATCAGCCAGCCGTGTCATGCGCGGGGTGTAATAAGACACCATCTTGGTCAGTGTTGCGGGGTACTGCTCTGCATGGGCAGTCTTGTAGAAGTCCAAACAGAGCAAAGGACTGTATGAAATCATTGTTTTACCCTCTTTTCATAATCATCTACAAATGGAGATCTTCTCGTGATCAACACGGAGGATGCTATCAGTGGTGAATACACGAGAGATAAGACCATCTGTCAGCACAGTGCCTTTCAGGATCGTGTTCTCACAGTGGGTAACATAGAGCATGACTTCCTCTGCGCCGGCTTCTTTCAGAGCTGTGGCAGTATGGGTAAATGTCCCGCCGCGAGAGCAGATATCGTCCACGATCAGAATATTTCTGCCGTTGACTTTCTCAGGCTCTGTCAGCTCCAGCCGCTCAATCTTGCCGGTGCGCCAGTCACGATGTTTAATGCAAAAAACATACTCCATAGGAAGAAGCTCAGAGTATCGTTTGGCAGCACCTTCATCCGGGTAGCACAGCAGAGGATTTAGACCCTGACTGACCATCCACTGAATTGTATAGTCGATGTAATGCTTCACATCCATAGTCTCAGCCCGGTCAATCAGTGCCATAGCCACATTAGAGTGAGGGTCGAGAACTTTGACAGACTCGAACCCAAGCGAATTGATAAACTCAGCAAACCACTTGAGCGTGAACACCTCATCGCGGTTCTTTACCCTGTCCATACGGGCGTTGGGGATATACGGCATCTCCAGATAGAGGAGCGGGTTGCCAGCTCTCTTGAGGTGCTTCACCAAATACCAGAGCTGCATACACTCGGCATCATTGTCGTACATCCACCGGATGAAATAAGCGGACTTGCCCATGGCGAAAAACGTGAAGTCCAGCTTGGGAGCAATGCGAATCAAAGATGTACCGTCGGGAAAACTGGCGAAGTCGATCCTTCTATCGTCAACAAAAATCATTTCAGACCTCCCAGTTCTCCACATTGATCTGGCACGCTTTCATAGCAGCCAGAGCATTGTTGTGGCTCGCCGGGGTAACGCCGGCGCAGCAGGCAGCGTCAACGGTGATTTTCGTCTCAGGCAGAAACGCTTTGACGAGCAGTGCGTTAGAGATAACGCAGATGTCGGTGCAGAGTCCAACGAAAACGATCTCTTCAATACGCTGCTTCATTCTGGCAGAAAGTTCTACCAGGTAATCGCCCAGCTCTACAGAGCCAAACGTACCCTTCTGGAATACGGATACGCTTTTCCCCGCGTCGATAGCCGCATGACTAATGGCCGTGGCAATGATATCGTCGAGCCGCCAGCCGTGAGTCCCCTCAATGCAGTGCTCGACAGGAAGCAGCTGACCTTCTTGGGTTTTTAGGTAGTCGGCAGAACGATGGGTGTCCTTGGTAATGCAAATCAGGTCTCCATCAAAGCCGGAAATCTTTTTGGCGACATCTCCAACAGCAGCCTGCGCCTCCGGGGTTCCGAGCGCACCATTGATGAAATCGTTTTGCATATCCACTATTACAAGAATCTTCATCTTAAACAACTCCTTAAAATGAGCACTCACACGGTAGATCATCGTCGTCCTTGATGAGCTTTCGTGCAGCGGCCCAAAATGTTTGAGGTTTGGCTTTTTCAGTGGGCGGCAACGCCTTTTCTTTGAGCTTGGCAAATTCCGTCTCAAAGTCTGAAAGATAGCCTTGTTTGAGAATACTGTACCCGATTGTGTCTTCGGCCAGCTTCGCCTTTTCCCATATTTCAGGATAGAGGCAATAAACAACAAACCAATGTTGTTTGCCGGCTTTCAAACACCCGGTACAATTTGCATGATTGAAAATGCTGTAGGTCTTCGGACGCTCGATCCCAACCTCCTCGATGTCATGGATAGTACGTACCTCCCATGTCAAAGGGTACTCTGTTTGGTACCCCATCGCGGCCATAATGCCAACTCTGCGCCGAATACGGTGCTGTTCATTGGCGTCAAAGCCATAGACTAATGAGATATCGTCCCTTACTTTGGGAGGATTTGCGGGATAGTGCTCGGACAGCCATTTATGAAAAGGTTCGGTTTTCAGTCTGTTGGTGCAAAAGGCGGTGGACTGAGCGCCAGCCTTAAACGCCTTGATTTCCATACACACGTCGAACTGATCCTTAATATCCCATCCGGGCATATTGGCGTAAGTAATGGGAACGCCCAGATAATCCGAAACCTGTTTTTTGAAACGCTTGATATCAGCGTCTTCGGTTCGAGGACACAAATCATGATTGAGCAAGATCGTGTCCTCTGCTCCGAACTTTCTAACTACTTCTACGGCGGCAATCGCAGAGGAGTGACCGCCAGAAAAACAAACGATGTGCTTCATACCGACCACAACCATCTCGGCTGAGGTCAACCGTCTAATCCTCCCGTGCTACCGGCCAGATGGCTTTCACGCTGTAACAGACGGCTTTACTCTACACTTATCAATCTTGTAGAAACCCGGCTTACCGGGATTGGTATTAGCTCCTTTCTAAATTTGAATTATTTTCGCCGCCCTTAAAAATTGCATGGGGCAGCGGAATAGGTTTTTGGGTAAAATATACTGTGTTGAATTTCAGATCCATACCGACTCCTTCTTTGCAAAACGGTTCAGCAATATACTTACGGTAAGCTGTCCGATCCGATTTACATAGGGGCAATTAAGCCGGTCAGGATGCGGGACGCTGTTTCCCAGGTCAATAACCAGATCGCGGGTATTGTAGGAAATATCCTGCGTGATAATCGGAGTTGCGTAAATCACCACATCCCGGTTCTGCGTAGCTTGCAACAGGCTTTTTGTTTTGGAATGTGCTACTGTAACCGTCGCGTTGTTAAAGTCCAAATACTTCGCCAGTTCTTTAACGGCGTGCCCTCGGCCTACGATGGTAATATCCTTCTCCCATACCAATCCAGACTCAATTAGCAAATCCATGACTGCTTGAGAGACCGCCGACATTCCGGGAGAATAAGAGTGGTCAATATCCACATCAGGATCGAGAATAGAGTTGAACGACACTGTTTCACTATCCACAACAATCCCTCGATAGGGAGGGAGAGGGTTGGACGTATGATCACAGTTGATACCAAGCTGGTCTGCCTTACGCTTGATGGCTTTCAGGAACACGCTATCCTGCGAACCAAGCAGAAGCAGCTTGCCGGAAGGATGTAGGCTTGCAGTTTCTGCATCCAAAGCGGCGGAGATTTTTTTGATGTTTTCCATTACATCAATCATAAGGCGCTCCTTTTTTATTTGTATTATTCTACCGGAATACCAATATACTCAAGGACTTGCCGCATACCCAAACCATGTTCTTCCCACGGCCTCATGCAGTAATCCCAGAGCTTTGGGTGCGTGATTTTTAGACGCTGGAAACGGTTTGGAGCTTTTTCAAGGTGAGCGCCAAAGGCGCAAAAGACACAGCCAGTACGCTTTTCGCCTGTCGTCGTCCACCCCCCCCATCAGTTCTGACGATCTCGCCATAAACTGAAGCGTAGGGGACTTGATAGGTATAGAGGTATTCCAGCACATCTTCCTCAGTCCAAAAAGACATGGGTTGGGAGCTGGGCTTCTTACCGGAAAAAGCATTACATCCCATGCGCAACCATGTGGCACGCCGAGATCTGCTCTCGTTTGCCATAGTTGCAATAATAGGTACTCGACCAGTTTCCTTGGAGTATTTCTTCATAGGCCGCTTCTTCATGACAGTACAGCACCGATAAGAAACCTTGAATGGGGCATCCAACAGATAACACCATTTTTCACAGTTGAACTCTGACGGCGTTCCGTTGCTCCGCATAATCTCTCCATGCAGCTCTTTCCATCTAAAAGAACCTGGCTTATGCCCATATTCCACAGTGTCAGCTACACGCTTCGAGATAACGGGATATCCGTACACCTCAATGACTTTACGGAAGTTCATCTCAGGCCGGACAATCGTAACGTTTTCGCAGCTCTTAACAAATTCTCTGACTTCCGGGAACTCAAGCCCGGTATCAGAGAAAACAGCAGGCACATCGGGGTAGATCCGCCGCACAATATCGAGTAGTACGGTAGAATCCTTACCACCGCTAAATGCCACATAGACCTTTCCATCGTAGTGCTGATACCACTCGATGATACGAGCAGTAGTGATCTGGATTTTGCGTTGGAGAGGCAGGCGCTGCATCTCTTCCAACTCTTCTCTGCTATGCAAAGCACCCACCTCCCCGGTTCCAATGATTGTCGTCATCGCCGCCCGATCCTACCGTATAAATCAGCACCAGAGCCAAAAGCAGTAGGATGATACCGTCCATTGGTTACTCTGTGGCCTCCGGCAGAGCAGGGACGCTGGCATAGCTGGCACGAGCCAGCCACTCGTTGATGACCTTGTTGAAAGTATTGTCGTTGCCCATGTACTTCTTCAGCATGGCAGCAGTCAGGCCGGCTTCGGCGCTGAATGTATCACCGGGCTGGCATTTCACAACCGTCTTATCACCGTCATCCCAGAACACGATGGTAGCCGGGTTGTGGAAGATCACATTGACGGGCATCGGCAGATGGCGAGAAGCAGGCTGACTGGCTTGGAGCTTCATTGCCGCATTCCAACCGTTGGAGAAAGGATCTCCGCTGGGAGCGAGATGGGCAACAAAGCCGCCGTCCGGCATACACAGGCCGCTCAGAAGCTCATCAACGAACCGTTCAGCAGTTACCGGGGGGGGTGCCATAACAGAGATGCGGGGAGCGATGTAGGGAGTGTGGATCATGTCGGGAATCATAGTTATTTCCTCCTATTCAGTGTGCATTGCGGTCACAGGCGTTCAACACCATGACCTGGTTCCAGATATCATTACCAAGCAGACGTTTGATTTTGCTAACCGTCTTACTCGGATTATCTGACTTTTCAACCGCATACGGCCACATATGCCAGCGGATCAGCAGCGCCACAGTAAGGCGCTGGTTAGGACTGAGATCGCCGGTATAGCAGAAGCTGTCATAAGCTCCTACACGCTCATGATGATAGAAGTGGGCGATCTCAGTGGGGTTGCCTTTGATGTCATGAAATACTTTAGTCTTCTCTTTGCCAATATCGTGCAACAGCGTGGCGCGGAGCAGAGCAGCATCGGCACCTTTATAGTGGCTGATCAGATACTGCCATGCCGTCATAGAGTGCTGACCAACCGTGTACTCATGGTGCGGGTTATCATGTTCCAGCTTGGAGAGACGAAGCATAAGGGTATCAATCTGGTCGTGGCGATCTTCGTCACCCACGATCCTGATTTCATCCCAACCCTCCGCCATCATGGGAACATCGAATTTGAAGTACATCTTTTGGATTACAGACTCCGGGACAGAACGTTCCCGATTATTGTTGCGCTCCAAACACACCTCATAGGGCGTCGCCATGAAAAGACATACTGTGCGCAAATCATGTTTGTGGAGCGCTCGGACACGATCAAGGAATCCGATACGGCGCTTGTAGTTGATATTGGTTGCGTCGTACACCACATCCTTGCCATCCACCAGATCCTGCAAAACCCTTTTGTGAAGGGTTTGGAAAACCAAGTCCTGTTGGGTTTGGTCGTTCTCGTCACCAAGAACTTCGGCACGGATCGCATCGCTGGAGTGGACGACGGCGTTAGGGATGCTTTCGGCAGTGAATGACTTCCCGCTACCAGGGAGGCCAACCATCATGTAAAACATCGGCATCTCATTCTCCTCCTTGGATTTCCTTTAAGAAGGATCGTTTGAGAATTTCAACGGTAGCCTTTTGCAGTACCTCATTGGCGTGCTGGTTGATCGAAACAGGCACCGTATCCATATAGCGCTTTTTGTCTTCGGTCATAGATTGAATTGCAGTGCTCATCAGTGCCCGTGCTTCTTTCAAAGAGTAGCAACCGCGCTTCACCTCTTTGAGATAATCACACTGGTTACTGATAAGACAGTCAGCGTAAGGCTCGCCGGCTTCGTAACGGGTCATAAACTCCCGCAGCCGCAGAGCATGGTGAAGCTGCTTCGGGTCATACCCAAATGCCTCAATCTTGTCCATTGTGGCAGGGTAGGGGTGCTCCATTGCCTTTTGCTTTTCCAGAGCCATACCCATAATGCAGTTCATCCCGGCGTAGTTGTTGTATCGGGCAATCTCTTCACGAGCGTCCAGAACAGGCTGGAAAAGATCGGCATACTCCGGGTTGATGATGGAGTAAGGGGTGAACAGGATCTCAACAAAGTTGACATTCTGCTTCTTGATACAGTCAAACATGAGGCGGATGTCTTTGAAATCCACGTGTTCGTTATTCTCCATAATGTGGGTAGTACTGAGAGGTTTGGCGTTCAACACGAAATCGGAAAAGCTGGGCAACATGATTGCCTTGGTGTCAATATCGCTACCCTCATAGTCAAGGTTATAATTCTGAGAACCTTGCAGGAAGAGGCCAACCCAGCCTCCCCTGCAATGCTCCAAGACGGGCACCAGATGTTCCCGCATCCGCGCCATAATCTTCTGGCGCTTCTGCTCATTCTGGATCAAAGTCGTCATCGTCATATCGCTCCTTTTTGATACAATCCCGAATCATTCTCCGGTATAGGCTTGAGTCGAACTGCTCCATATCTGCCCAGCTTTGAAGTTGTTGATAAAGTCAAGAACGACTTTTCATCCATTCTGTTCTCCAACATCCTGAGCTTCTTCCATATCAGGCGCGGCGGCGGTGTCTTTGATCAGCCCCTCCAGCGCCTTGAACGCAAAGTTTTTATGCTTATAGGCGGCGAACTTGGGACGGTTGACAATGCGGCACACAACACCTTCCCGGACATGGGTATGACCGACAGGATCGGGGCCGTCGTAGAAATCCTCAGCCAGCTTCTTCACATACTCGCCGGCGTTCACTGCCTGCGGAGATCCAACATCGTCGGGGAGCTGGTAGAAGTCCGGGATGATAGTGCGGCAAAACACCTGGACGTATTTGACGCCCATCTGTTCGCAACGATAGCGCATAAAGTCGGGTGGATACTCCACTACATCGCCGTCTTCGTTGGTCATCGTCATGCGGTAAACAAAAAGATCGGACTTGGGATGTTCCTTGCCATCGGGAGCACAGCCATAGCTGAATGTGGTGGTTTTACCGTACTGTTTGGTAAACTCCTTGTCGTTCAGCTTAGAGTTGTTTCCGGGATTCATGATGGGCGCACCATCGTCAGTGAATCCAACAACCTCGTAGTAGACCGTCTCTCCCTTGTGGAGCTTTCCTTCAAAGACCTTGGCGTGTTTCTCGCGGAAAGCGTTATTGCCGTAGAAACCTCCCTCATCGAAGGTATCCAGAACCACGCGGCGGGTTCCGGTAACGTAGCCCCAGTCATAGATGGGTACCCGCTTGATCTTGGAACGAATCACGTTCGGGGTCTTGCGACTCTCATAGAGCCGCTTTTCCATACCGTTCCGATATTTGTAGCCCTGCAATACAGGCAGATAGCCGGTACGCTGAGAAGTTCCGTGCATTTTCAGGGTAACTTCTACCAGATCTCCGGCATGGAATGCGGAGAGGTTGTAGGCCAACTGCTCCGTGTCAGCGTGTTCTTGGAAGAGCGGGGAGATAGGATCAGAACGCTTACGAACACGATTACCACCCCCCCACTACCGAAGGAACGTTTGACGGCGGGTACGTACTTCTCGCAGATAGTGATGCCGTTCAACACAGAGATCGTGTCACCATCTTGGAGCTTCTTGATATCGGTAAAAGAAGCCAAACAGGAGAGAGGGAGGAACAGACCGTCGCTCTTCTCGCCCCGGAGCTTGAGAGCCTTAATATTCCGCTTCTCCGGGTCAAGGTATCCGCCAGCCGGAGCACCGTTCTCATCCTTGCGCCGCAGCAGGTCATTCTTCTGTGCGAACTCCAAACCGAGTTTGCCATCGGTAGGGAAGTACACGCCCAGCTGATCGGGGTCGGTGCCGAGATCCACAATCACCGTATTGCCGAAGCATTCGCCACAGAGCAGCCGGTCGGCGTTGGTATGCTTCCTCAGATTATGAATCCTGGTAACATAGGCACAGTACATTATATTCACTCCTTGTTAATTTACTTTGTTGCTAATTAAGAATACATAGATTTCAGCTTATAAGAGACCTCCGCAATAGTCTCTGCTGCTTCTCGCATATCATCAACAGTGGTATCGAATCCCATTGAGATACGCACAGTGCAGGCCGCATCTTCATCAGACATTCCAATGCCACGCAAAACGTGGGAGGATTTAGCACTGGCAGCACTGCACGCAGAACCAGCAGAAAGGTAGATATCCAGCTGATCCAACAGAAGAAGCAGAGATTCACTGTTGACACCAGGGATGGTCAGGCTGATGATGTTAGAAGAATAGTCCTCGTTATCCCCGTTGATATAGAACTCCCCAGGCATTCTTAACCCCAAATCAGTTAAGAATGTATCTCTGAGCAATCCCCACCGTAGCTTCCAGTTCTGGAGGCGTTCAGTAACGATTTCTGCTGCTTTGCCGATTCCTACAATTCCCGGAACGTTCTCGGTACCACCACGCATTCCGTTTTCCTGGCCTCCACCGATAATCCACGGGGATTTGCGGATAGAATTGCTGATATAAAGCACACCAACACCCAGAGGAGCACCGAACTTATGACCGGACATAGAGCAGAAGTCAATTCCGCAGTCCTTCACGTTCATATTCACATGGCCTGCCGCCTGCACAGCATCGGCATGGAATACGGCATGATACCTTTTGCAAAGGGTTCCGATTTCTTTCATAGGATTGACAGTGCCCAGCTCATTATTTACCCACGTGATAGAAACAGCCGTCGAACGTCCATCACGAGGTAAATAGTTAGACTCAGCAGTATGGGCATCCGATAAAAAACGTTCCAGGTCATTTAGATCTATGCTACCATCTTTGTGGACTTTGATATAATGGCGATGACAGTGCGCAGACATAGGTTCCAGAACCGAATCGTGTTCCAGAGCAGTTGTTAAAATCAAGTCGCCGCCAAAGTTTTGCAACCACGCATTGTTCGACTCTGTGCCACCAGAGGTAAAGAACACCTCTGAGGGATCGGCACCAATCATTTTGGCGACCTGGCGGCGGGCATTTTCAACAGCTTCACGAGCTTTGACACCTTGGGTATGGAGGCTTCCGGGGTTGCCTACATGATCGGGTCGGAGCCAAGGGAGCATAGCTTCCAGAACCTCCGGGAAAACCGGAGCATTGGCAGCATTGTCGAGATATACCACGTATTTCACTCCTTTGATAAAGGAGGCTCAGAGCGTAGACAGCTACTTGCTACTCTATCGTTCTGAGCCTCCTTAATGGTTTACTTTGTTGCTTATGCGGAGATAATAGGACGAAGGGCATCGTCCACCTGCTGATACCGCTCCGCGTTGATGGCCTCCAACAGGCAGTTATAAGGATCAGTCTGGCCGCTCATCACCATCTTGGCGATATTGGGGGAGAAACCGCTGACCAACGCAACGCCCAGATTGTTCTCCTTAACAGGAATGGTGCCGCTACGGGAGTTGACATTCCAGAATACCAGACGGGGGATCTGATACCCGGCTTCCGTATACTGCTGGGCGATTACCTCAAACAGGCGGGGAGTAGGAGTGACCACTCTGCTATATCCCCACCTATCACGGGAGATTGCGCCGGTGGTTGCACAACCATCGAACTCCATATCAGAGATGATAAGGATGTTCGCGGGAAGATCGCTCTGATCCATGTGCTTGTTGATCGCCGTAGTGAGGATCAGGTCGAATACGGCCTCGATGTTGGTGTTGGCAACCTCGTTATGGGTAGCCGCGATCCGCAGTTTCTCACGAAGGTTCTTGCCTCTGCTCAAATCGACCAGCTGAGGATGTTCAGAGAAGGTGATGTACTGATCCTTGAACTGACCGGAAGAACGCTCGGCGAAGTAGATCGCCAGAGAGTTTGCTACTTCCAGCGCAGACACATCAGTGTTGCCGACTCTCACTCTCATACTACCAGAACCGTCGGCCACCACGATGGTGTTACCACAGCCCTGCACCGTATCGGGGAGGTTCTTCCACAGCACTTCCAGATTGGTGTCGGTGCTGTCGGCATAACCGTACCGATGTACGATGTCATGCGGGAAAAGAACAGAAGCGTTGATCTTGGCCTCGCCTTTCTCCACAGCACCCAGGAATGCACGTCGGCGATCCTCGTCGTGACGGAGGAAAGCGCTGTTGTACTGCAGGTTGGCACGAGAGGGAACACGCTGATAGTCGATTTCCTCCCACTGCTTGGCGGTCATCTGCTGCTCCACAACAAGCAGGTAACGGGAGAGATTGGCGAGGGTATGCTGATACTGGCGCTCGGTCATGCCGACAGCCTTCCGCAAGATCTGGGCATAATGCCGGGTCTGCTTGGAAGAAGTCTTACAGCGAGGCATCCACTTTGCCAGAAGAGAAATAGACTTACCCTCTGCCGCATTTTGGGTGTCGTCATAAAGCTGCCCTTTGACCAGACCGGTCACGCAGTCACACGCAGGCGTATCCAGCAGACACCACAGATCGTCCCAACGACCGTACTCAGGCACCAGTGCCACCACAGGGGCGACGTACTCGGGAAACTCCTTCGCCAGAGGCACCATGCAGGCACGGAACAGCCGGCGCTCACCCAGGCCACCACGGACATCACGAGCATAAAAGAGCCATTTCATTGCCATCAGCTTGTCCTCGAAGAACGCCTTGGTGAAGCGCTGAGAGATGTCGTGCTCGCTGGCACTACGGAGAGATGCCACAGCGAAATTGAGATCCAGGAGAG
>OKRU01001730.1_pt1 | contig 21164 bp, 9 predicted proteins | sample 1601131 | NCBI WGS metagenome assembly OKRU01 (sample SAMEA3541558, study PRJEB24748) | human gut metagenome | biome: human gut; feature: human-associated habitat; material: faeces | place: China | collected 2012
GAGCGTGTATTTTTCCAACAGTTCGTATTCTTCGGGAGTGGCTAGACCCTTAGCCAGGATTTCTTCCTTGGAGATGTCGGCATCGTGCTCGCCGATCTCGGCTTTTGTCGTCGGGGTAACGATCGGTTCGGGGAAACGTTCGTTTTCACGCATGCCTTCCGGCAGTTTTACACCGCAGATTTCACGCACGCCGCTCTTATAAGCACGCCATGCACTTCCGCAGAGGTAGCCGCGTACGATCATTTCAACAGGAAATCCCTGGCACATCACGCCTACGGTCACCATCGGATCTAGGAAACTCCGGAAAATCTGACAGATTAAATTTCCCGTATCCCGAATTTTCTGACAAGTAGTATGCTGCAAGTTGGCTTCCAGTAACTTATTGAGCTGTCTGCCGATGGTATGCCGTTCCATCAAGAGATAAATTGCCAGAATAAAGCCAACGACACCATCCACCACAACGCTTGCGGTAGATGCTGCGGCAGAGAAAATGGTTGGTACCCAGTTTCCAACGCCGACAATCAACTTTTGCAGCAGCTGCCCTTGTTCTGCATTTTTCAGCCATTCTTCCAACATCGCCGTATCAATGCCATATGCTGCCAGCTGATTCAGCCAAATCGGCAAGTTATGCTGCACCTTGTTATAAATATCCATAATAGATTGAATTAATGCCGGAATCATCAGCATACAAACCGCTGCCAATACAATACAAACTGACAGCAACGTCAACACCAGACTAATGGTATTCCAAAACCGTTCCTTGTGGGGACGTTTGGCATGTTTTTGCAGGAAATTCCGGAAGCCATTCATCGGAATATGTAAAAAGAATGCCAGAACACCTGCTACAATGACCGGCTGAATCAATTCAAACAAAAACGAAAATGCATAGGATGATTCTTCAAAATTCGCTAAAATCAAAAAAATGGCTGCAATAAATAAAACGATCCCAAATACTTTTTGTTGCCACTGTTTCACTGCGATTCGCCTCTTTTCGCTGAACTTACTTCATCTTTTTTCGATACTGATACCGCCGAATCTGATTCTGGAAAAACTGCCAGAAATCTTTTCCGAAGAACAATAGAATATTGGCAAAGGCAAAGAGAATTGCCAGCTTTCCCGACCAGCTGCTCCGCAGAAATTCCAATACTAAAAACGCCACATCCAGCCACGCCAGCCATTTCATTTTCACCGGCAATATAAAGAACAGCATCACCTGAAAATCCGGATACAGCAGAGCAAACGCCAGAAACAGCGAAAAATTCAAATAGGTGTTGCCTACATAGCCCGTAATCAAGCCGGAAAGAATCGTTCCAATTGCTCCGCAAAGATAAAAGACGTTGAACCGAAAACTTCCCCATTCCCGTTCCAAGCCAGACCCAATCAGCCAATAGAAATACATGGAAAAGAGAATCCAAATTGGACTAGAATTGATGGGAATAAAGAGAAACGACAAAATTCTCCAAACTTCCCCGTGAAAAATCGCACTGCGGCTAAAATAAAGGTAGCTGGAAAGCGTTGTTCCATACTGGACACTTAAAAAAATATCCGACAGAAATACCACTGCCATTCCGACCAAAATCAAGTTCATCAGGTTGGGAATGGAAAACTTTCTGAATTTTCGTTCTAATTTGTCTAACCAAGTTGATTGCATCATCATGCTCCTTTCAATTTCCCCGAAAACAATGCCCCCAATTTTTCGTTTGTAAAGAAGTATTATACCATATTTTCAATGAAAACACAATGCAACCGGAAAAATTAACACTTTAGAAAATAAAAAATGCCACTCTTATCCACAGATAGAATGGCATCAAAAAGCATCTTGATTCACCGGAAATCATTCAGGAAATTCGCTCGCAACGAACCGTTACACGCTGCGTTCCGCTGAGCGTACAGGTGAACAGCGTCAAATCCCAGTTTCCCTGCTCCATCTCTTCCACAGCGGTATCCGGTAATATTTCCGTCTGTATGACCTGATAATGATAGACCGTTCCGGTTACATCCGTAAAGTCAATTCGGTCGCCGCTGTCCAGCTTTCGGATTCGTCCAAAGTGAGAATCATAGTTATGAGCTGCAACAATCATATTATCGGTCAGATAGCTGCCGGCATAACGACACGGCGTATAGGGCAACTGGTCGAATACATATTCCGAAAAAATCGGAACTTCCACCTGTAAGGTTGGAATCGTCAGAATGCCAATATACCAATCGCTGTCAATTTCCGCCCATATTTCCTGTTCTTCGGCAGGATTTGTTCCGGTTGTCGTCTGATAGGCATCCCATGCATCCGCAATCTGCGGGCGGGACGTTTCCACGCCGGAAACACTTTCTGATTCAGAATCCTGTTTCGGAACAGTTCCCACAACAGATTGTGTATCTGTTGTTGTCTGCTTTTCGGGAATAGAAACAATCGTTGTGACAATCGGGAAACCATTGCCGTTTTGCTCCTCTTCTTCTAAGGCAGAATGAAGGGTATCCCGTATTTTTTTGGCAGATTCTCCGCCCTGATTGCTTTCATGCCAATTCCAAAGAACAAGGGACAGTGCTGCTATCAGCAGCACTGCCCCCGCCAGCATTACAAAATGTCCTGCTTTCCATCGTTTCATGCATTAGTCCTCTTTTTTATCCATTCGCCAGCCAATACCCAGCAACACCAATCCGCCTGCTGCCAAGCATGGAACTGGCCACCAAAGCTGCCCCGTTGCCGGCAAAGTCGGCTTTGTAGTCGTAACCGTTGTTCCCGTTCCAGAACCACTGGTTGTAGAACCGCTGCTTCCGGTGGATGTTGTACCACTGCCGGAGGTTGTGGTTGCTGTTCCGGTTTCTGTTGTAGAAACAATTGCTGTACCGCCAGAAATCGAACTTCCAACAGAGGTCGTCGTTTCTGGTGTTGTCGTTTCTGTTTCAGAAAGTATGGTTTCCGTTGTGACGGTTGTGGTTTCGGTCGTTGTAGTGGTTGTAATGGGTGCGGTTGTCAGTTCCTGAGAACCCGTCTGATTGTGAGAGTTGAAAATCAAAAACTGTGTATCGTTCTGCTTATAAACCACCAAATAATTCTTCGGGACGAAAACTTCCTTGACGTGCCATTCTTCCAGAGAATTTCCTTCCCAGGAATACGACCACCCATTTGCTTCATTCAGCGTGACTTCTTCCCGCATGACATCATCGCAATACAGCTGAATCACCAAATCTTCCGGACGATTCATGGTCATGCCTTCATCATGCAGCCAAACTTTTTCCACGCTATATTTGACTGTGGAAGAAGTTGAAAACGGCTTTACCGTAAATTTCGGATAGATATTCCATTGAAACGTATCGCTGCCAGACTCTTCTGTCAAATCCAACAGGGCTGGTGCTGGAATATATCGCTGATTCCCAACGACAACCGGCTTTCCGGTGATCAGATACGCTCCGGTTTCCAGCGGGGCAAACGTCACTGCTCCGCTCTGGTCTGTTTTCCCAGTTGAAAGCGGTGCAATCGCATCCACTACCGTTAAATTTGCCAGCGTATCCGCTGCATCCTGCACTTCGGCGGTGGTGGTCAGCTTCCCGTTGACGGGGTAATCTGCAAAATCGCCCTCTAAAAGCAATTCTCCGCTGGAACTATAGCTGCCGACTCGATAGAGCTTCCACGTCAGATTGGGAAGAATGGTATCGCCGTCTTTACAGATAATCGTCAGCATTCCGTCTGTAGCAGCTTCTGTTTGCATGGGTGTCAGCCAAAAACAGAGAAAAAATAACAATGCCGCTGCACCATAACGCAAACGAGCAAACCATCTTCGCTGTATCATTCGCAGTTCCTCCCTACTTTTTCTTCTTTTTCGGCGGTTCTTCGGAAAACAGGGACAGCGGGTCTTGATGTGGAAAATGCCGCTTGTTTCGCTTTCCGCTCACGCCCCAGAAAATAAATAATCCCAACAACAGCGGTGCAGATAAACATGGCACAACCAGCATGGGATCTAACTGTACCGCATCGGCAGCAACCGTAGCGTGAGATTGGTATTTTGTATCAATTCGCTTGGAACGAATCAATAACCGATGGGTATTGACTCCGTAAGGTGTACAAGTCATCAGCGTTACCATGTCCTGTTCCGGCTCAACATAGAGATTTTCAATCTCCTCCGGCAGGATGATTCGGATTTGTTCGACCTGATAGGTCAGAACCTGATCCAAAACCGTAATCGTGAACGTATCCCCCACGACCAGCTGGTCGATATCGGTGAACAGCTTCGCCGAGGGCAAGCCACGATGGGCGGAAATGACAGAATGGGTATTTGCTCCGCCGACCGGCAGGGACGACCCCTTTAAATGTCCGGCTGCAATATTCAGCACTTCTTCGCTCGTGCCGTGGTAAATCGGCAGCTCCACATGGATGACAGGAATGGTGATATAGCCCATGATGCCCGTTCCGGAGATATTCAAGAGCGAATCATACGCAGAAAGCTGGTCACAATTGGTGAACGGGGCGGGCAGGTTGTAAAGGTCTTTGTTGTAGTCCTTTGCCTGCTGGAGCAGCAGTTCCGCTTCGCCATCGTCCAGTTCCTCGACCGCTTGGCTATAGCTTGCAATGGCACGGGTTTGTACTTTGGAATTCCACCAGTCGCTGATGGTTGGATACAGCATTACGGAGAGCCCCACCAGTAAAATCAAAATCAAAAAAATGGTCGAAATGACACCTGTTTTTTTCTTTCTCATGAGGCACTCCCTAATGCCTGCCGACAGGCATACACCCGCCGGCAGACTGTGAAATTAGGATTTTTGAAAACCGGACGTTCCGGATCGTGGTTTATTCAGCGTCTTTCTTTGCCCGCTTCTTGGTGATGAGGAGCACGCCAGCCCCTGCAACCAGCACACCGCCGCCAACGTAGAACATCGTTGTACCGATACCACCGGTGGACGGGAGAGAAGAACCCTTTAAGTTTTCAATTGTTGTTTTTACAGAGCCATTATCAGCACCAGAAGGATCATTTGAATCATTAAGCAAGTAAACCTTACCCGGCGTAAATGTTGCTCTTGCACCGCCATCAGCAGTTAAAGAGGTCAATGCTTCAGAGCCATCATCCTGATTTTCAGTTGCAGAAATTGTAAATTCAATTGGCTCAATACCATTGTACTTATCCGGCACCTTAGATTCTGTCAGTACATAAGTACCGTCATCCAAGCCATTAAACATAAATCTGGTTCCTTTAAGTGCTGTTACAACTTGTACTGTCTTTGTAGTACCATCTTTCAATTTCTTTTCCAATGTAAATTCTGCACCCGTCAGCGGAGCCTTTGTAATACCATCAATCTTATCAATTACAGTCTGATAAGTAAATGCTACGCAATAGTCTGTCGGCGACTTTCCAGTATTACCAGTATCACCTTCACCACTTGCATTCGGATTGTTGGAATATTCCAAATAAGCACCATTCCAGTTGCCTTCAGCACCCATTTTTGCCTTGTCTGTTAAGGTTGCTGTATACTGTACTTCAAAATGTCCTTCACTGGTAGGTGTAATACCATCAATTCCCTTGATATTGTTACAAGTTACAGTGAAATCTTCTGTTCCATCTGTGTGACTCTCGAACTTACTCTTATCCTCAGCCGTAGAAAGAGCAGTAGTAAAGGCTTTTGTTACATCCGTTCCTGTTGTATCACTTGAAGAAGCGTAGTACGTAACCTTCACACTATCTTGATTAAATGTGAACACATCTGCCTGTAAGTCATCGTGGAAAATCATCTTATAAGTATCATACTTTGCAATATTACTTGGAACAGAAGCAATCAACTTAAACGGAACAGCATCGCCCATATCGTGGTCAGCAGCTTCGTTGAAAGTATAAGTATTAGCAGCATCAGTAGTATCATTGATGTCACCAATCTGCTTATCGAAAGAAGGGAAATCTCTCTTTACTGTAGCAGTTGCATTTTCACCAGTTACTACTGTCAACATACCCAAAGTAAAGGAAGTATAATTGCCATTAGATGCTGCTTCTGTATCAACAACAATATAATAACCAGTCTCCAACCCATCAATTACATTTCCAACTGCAGCTGTACCAGAACCCTTTCTGTTCTGAGCAGCAAGTTTCGCAAACGTTTCTGCCTTAGATGCATTTTCTCCTGAATATCCAGAAACAATATCAGCTACTTTCTGTGCACTTGCTTCTGTATTTTCAAAAACAACTCCTGAAAAATCATTAGTCAAATCAGAAGCTGTAATTGCAGCTGAAAGCTTGTCAAGATCAATGCCATCGCCCCATCCAGTTACAACAACACTATCACCGCTTATTTGAGCAGTGAAAATCTGAAAAGCTGCCATTGTAGATGAAGTTGCTCCACTTCCATCTGTAATTGTAATTTTACCAGTTCCCACTGCACTTGCAGAGAACGAACTACTCATCGGAACGGCTGCACAAGCTGCCATCACTACGGCTGCGGCGAACGCTGCGGCTCTTCTTGCTCTTTTTGTGTTTTTCATAATAAACGCTCCTTCTTTTCTGTGCCGGTTCTGTGTCAGCTTCCGGTCACATTTTAATTTTTTGTTACGACGGTATGTTTTCCGTTCCGTACATGGTTCTCTGTTTATTCAGAACTCCTTGATGTTATTGTAACACAAGTCCATGCGTTTGTCAAGGAGTTCTGAAACTTTTTCCAAAAATGTCAACAAAAGAACTCTAATTTTGTTTATTTTGCACAATTTCCATGGCGTTTCCGCCCAAATTGATAACAAACTACCAGTCCGCCGCCACCCATCAGCAGCAAGCCGATGAGATAATAGCGGGTCACGCCCGTTCCGCCGGTGCTGGGGAGGGTGTAGGAAGTATCCTGCTTGGTGTTCAGGATGATGATGTCTGTGCCGTCCACCTGTGCATCTGCCTTGATGGCGTTGCTCTGCGAGCAGTCAGCATCCTGGAACAGATAGCTTGGCGTATAGCCCGTGACAGGCTCTTCCACCGCCCAATAGTAGTAGGTGTTGCCGTTGCTGTCGGTAACCGGAAGATTCGTCACGCTGCCCTGCCAGTGGTCAGTTGCGTCGATTTCGAGCAGCAGACCGCTTGCCCAGTCGCTATCGGAAACTTCGCTTGCGTCAATGGTGTTTTCGAGAGCCTGTGTCTGAACGCCAGCGGTTTCGTTGGCGGCAGAGAGCAACTGTTCCGATTCGATGACAGCCGCTGCTGCAACGGCTCTGCGTGGGGCTGAGAGGGATTGAGGGGAGAAATTTAATCCATCATTTTTAGTATATATTTTTAAAGTATACATATTTCCCTTTTCCCCATTAACATAAAATCCTATATAATTAGGATCAAAATCTTTTATTTTAGTGCTATTGCTACTTACATCAATAGAAGCTGTTCCCTCAGAGAATGCCAATGTTTTCCAACTTACAATTTGTGCTGAATAGAAATAAACGTTAGTAGTACCACCGTCTATTGACAATTCATATTTTATTGGTATCAATTCATTAAGTTCGTTCACTGATTTAATAGAGAGTCTATAATTGCCTCCATCATTATATTTTCCATCTACTTTAATAGTAATAATACCTGTGCTTGAATTGTATTCATATGGATAAAGAACACTTGAATCATTCTCATTTGAAATTGTTCCTGTTTTTGTTTCGCCGGATTCTCCGCCGCCAGAACCGCCGCCCGATTCTCCGCCGCCGGAACTACTGTCACTAATCGTGTAGGTAATATCCGACACCGCTGAATTGTTGTTCCATACTTGGAACTGGGCATTTCCACCACCACTATAGGTATCCCGAACTTTATGCGTCAAGGTCAATGTGCCATCTAAACCAATTGTTTTATTATCAAATTGCTCCTGATACCAACCATTTGTAGCACCTGAACCCGTATCATTGTAGCCAAAGCAACCATTGATGGTAGTGCCTGCTGTGCCTTTTACGATAACTGTAATGGTTTTACCAGCAGATACATCAGTAAGCGAAAATTTCTTTACATCCGCTTCAACTGTCAAATCAATCGTTCCAGCTGTACAGCCATCTTTCGTGGCAGTAATCCTTACAGACCCTGCAGCAACACCAGTTACAACTCCAGTTGTTGCATCTACAGTAGCAACCTGTGGATTCGAGGATGAATAGGTCACACCTGTTACATTTGAAGTCAGTTGCAGTGTTCCGCCAACTTTTAATGTTGTAGAAGAAGCTGTCAGTGTAATTGGAGGGTCAGCATCTGTGATTTCAACAAAGTATTTCTTTGTAATACTTGTTCCAGAAGCATCATTATATGTTATGTTAAATCCATTATCATAAGTACTTGGATTTTTATATTGACCTACTCCCACTGTAAATGTTTTCTCATCAACTTTATTTACAGATATAAACCAACCATCTGTAGTTTCAACATTGGTAAATGGTATACTTGTTTTAAATGTTACAACAGTACCATTTTTCACTTTAAACCTATCATCATAAGATAAGCCTTTATTTGTAACATCCACACCATCTTTATAGAGCTTAAATTCAACACTCTTTTCTACAGTAACCGAAACCATCTTTTCATGTCCGTCCGAATCCTCTACCTTGAAAGAAGTCGAACCCGCTGCAACACCTGTTACAGTAATGTTTTTTCCACTTACAGAAGCCGTTGCAATGTTGGCATCTGGATCTTGTAAAATTGTCACAGTCCGGTTTGCCTGAATCGTAGCCGTATCGCCAACAGAAACAGTCACACTTTCTGGATTCAAGTTCAGCGGTGGTTCTGTAACGGTAATGGTAACAGGATTTGATGTTTTGCCGTTTCGCTCTGCAACAATAGTTGCTGTTCCGGCTTTCGAACCAGTAACTGTATTACCGCTAATCGAAACAACATCAGTACCTTTTGTAATCGAATAAGTAACACCGCTACAATCGCTTCCATCACTCATACTTGGTGTCAGAATTGCAGTTTCTCCAACTTGAATGCTTTTCGGCTCAATATCCAGATTCAAAGTTGGTTCTACCGATACAGTAACAGAAATCTTCTTTTCCATCGTTCCATCGGTAACTGTAATGGTGGTTTCGCCTGCTCCTTCACCAGTAATGATCAAGGTTTTTCCGTCTTCAGAAATAGTTGCATTTGCAATTGTGTCATTTGCGATTTCCTTTACAGTAATCTTTTTGTTTGCAGTAACCGTTGCCGTTCCGTTGACACCAACAGAAACCGTTTCCGGTGTAACCTGCAAGGTCAGATTTGCAGTTGGAACATCGCTTGGATTTGTCGAACGATAAATCCGAACTCGAACTGCATCCAGCGAGTGCTGATTCGTTGCACCATCCGACCACTGCTTTTCAATCTGCAATGTAATCGCACGGGTATTGGTTACATGCAAGGTTGCAGTTTCGCCAGCTGCTGCAGTCACGCCGTTTTCTTCTCCAGCTCCATTAAGACCATAAGAAACGGTATAGCCGTTGACCGCTGCTTCCTGCACCTTGTAATGGTAATCATTCCCATAAACATCCTTTGCTGGAAGTCCTGTATAGGCAAACGTCCACCGGTTGCCATTCTTTGTCGGTGTTGGTGTTGGAATTCTCAGTTCTTCCCAGAACCATTCACTTGTGTTTGTAGCATTAGAATTATCCTGTTTCTTGCGATTGCTTCGCAGCAAGGTCAGAGAAATGCTGTCCGGTCGCTTAGATGCATCATCTTTCGCCCAAGTCTTTTCTACTGTAAGATCGATGTCAGTCGGCTGCTTCTGGTTCTTCACCAAAATTGGTGTGGTGTTGTTTGCCTGCTGTGCGTTATTTTCATAGGTGACATCCCAGCCATCTGGAACATCCACTTCTTCTACACAATAGGTATTATCACCAGCCGGAACATCGATTGCAGCAGTCCAGTTGTTGCTGTTGTTCAGCTTAATCTCCAAATCATCCTGACTATTATCTTTTTTAAGATATTCCTTGTTGGTGTAGTAGTCCTGAATTGCGTTGGAATAAGCGGTTGCAATTTTCGTGTAACCGGTTTCATTTGGATGACAACCATCCGCACGAATATCATCATCTGTTACAACGCTGCATACATCCACAAAGTAAACACCGTCTGTTTTTTCTGCATATGCTTTGATTTTTGCATTATACTCATCAATGAGGCCATTTGGAATTGCACCGTTATCTTCCTTAAAATCTTTAAGCCAATCCCACCAGCTTCCGCCTGTTGTTAATGTTTCATTTTTGTAGAAGTCAAAATGCGGAATGCTGCCTACAAAAATCGTTGCACTTGGTGCTTGCGTTTTAATTTCGCTAATCAGTGCTTGCAGACGTTCAAAAACTCCTTGCGGATTGCCCCTTACAGAACTGCCACTTTGATGAATATCGTTCGTACCGCCCAATAAGCATACAACCTTAGTATCAGCTGGAATATTTCCAACACGAGAATGGAATCCATCTCCAGCATTACCAATCTGCTGTGTACTTTGACCCTGATTATCCACTGCATTGTTCTTTAATTTGAAACCAGCTGCTGTAAGCATGGTCGTCAGTTGACTTGGATAACACTTGTCATTTCTGGAACATTCTCCATATCCATCTGTAATGGAGTCCCCAAAGGCAACAATGCCAATTGGATCTGTTGAAGCTGTTCCAGTCTTTTTATAAACCTTCAGCGTGATTTCCTGCAAATTTGCCATATTATTTACGACCAGATTTCCATCTTCATCATACAGATTGGTAATCAGATTTCCATCTTCATCATACCACTGCTTCTGTACTGTAATCGCACTTCTGCTGTTGGTGATGGTGTAATTGGTCTTGTAGGCCGTGCTGTTGCTGGATTTCGTGTAAGTTGCTGTATACTTATCCTTGTTTGCAATCGTACTGTTTGCGGTATCTTCCCATACATAATAATAATATGGTTGATCGCTATCATTTTTCAGCGGCAGTTCCGCCCAAGTATAACTCCAGTCGTTATCCTTGTTCAGCGTTACAGTCTTGTCAGCCAGCTTTGTTGCGTTTTTATTCAACCAATCCAAGCTGAATGTTGTACCACTCGGCAGAGCAGTCGTAGACTGATACAAATCTACCGATACTGTATCTTCATCGTGCAGATTTTCGCCATCGCTCCAAGCTTTCTGAACCGTTACAGAAGCATCGGTTGGCTGTGTGCTCTTGTTGGTAACGATAATTTCACCAGTATTCTGGTTTAAGTTAAATACGCAGCTGATAACCATGTTGCTGGTATCCACGCCTGTTTCTGTTACCTCAAACCGCTTGTAAACACTCAAATCTTTATTGCCAATCAAGCTTGTAATATCTAGCTGCCAGCTGTTCGTATCGCCCAGTGTAACTGGATTTGTAAACAATGCTTCTTTGGTTTCATTGCCAGCAGCATCCACTTTAATACCGTAAACCATAACATCAACATAACTCGACAGCGGATTCATATCCTGATTGTTGATGTCTTTCCACACCTTTTTCAGCATCAGACGCTGTGTGTTCTGAATCTGAACGGTTGCATCTCGGTTGGCTGCATTGTTCTGATAAATCGGCAAATATCCGCCGAGGTCAGAACCATCTTTATAGCTGCCATCTTCCTGCAAGGTATACGTGTTACCGCCATAAGTATAAGCAGTTTCCTTTACATAGTAGTAAATCGGCTTGCCAGCTTTTCCGTTCGGCAAATCTGTCCAAACTTTTGCGTTTCCTGCATCTTTCAAAGTCTTTGTTGCGGTAAAGCTGCTGTCCAGAATGCCTAAATCTTCAGCTTTTGCCAATGTTGCACTGACTGGAATGCCGCTGGTACTCTTTTCATATGACCAGTACAGTTCTACTGTAATTGAAGCATTTTCTGGAATTGTATTGGTACTATTTACCCACTGCTTCTGCACACCAATGTCAATCAATTCATTATTCGGAATATTGAGGTCATCACCCGATTTAATCTGTTGAATCTCGCTTTGGCTCACATCATGTGGAATATGGTTTCCGCTGACATTGCTGTTAAAGGAGAAGTAATGATTCGGGTTATAATGATTCAGGAATGTAGCATAATCCTGTCCGTTGTAATCTGTCAGATTACTGTTCAGATAGCCAGTCACCAATGCTCTGAAATCTGTAGATGACAGATTCAAGTTCGAGCCTTCATAACCTGACGGAACAGAGATTTCCACCAGCTTATAAAGCACATTTTGTTCCAAGCTGATTTTCGGCTGTGTTCCTTCCACTTTGATAACATATGCATCTGTTGCATTTGTTGCAGGGACATTTTTACCATTGAAAGACTGCTTGCCCCAAGTAATCGCTCCATCTGCATTCACATTCGATGCATAATACCAGTTTCCAGATTCATACTTTGCCAGCAAGAAGCTTGCATGCAAAGATTTGATGGTATAGTCACCAGTATTGACCTTATAAATCTTTGGAATCGGGTTGGTAGAAATCGTACCGCCAGACTGGAATACGGTATATTCCTGATTGTTATGAGAAGATTCTCCGGAGGCACTGTCTGCTTTCAGCTTTGCCGTGTTGGAGAAGGTAATCTTATCGCCTGCTGGCGGAACAAGACCGCTCTCCATTGGCACATAGCGGCCATTTTTTCTGACTTTGCAGCCATGAATGACAGATGGTGTATTCTTGTTGGCGATGATTTTATAGGAATAAGTCACCTGCAAATGGGTTGCATCCGGAACCGTCAGTTTCAGAAGAGCTGCACCCTTTTCGCCATCACTCTGCACACCATTTTCGCTGCAATCGAACTGCAGGGTATACTCACTGGCAGAGAGCTTCTGTTTGTCGCCGTTTGCATCAATCTTGTAAATATTGATGTTTCGCATCAGGACATCGACCAGATTCGTACCATTTGTCGTTTCGCCGCCATTCCAGTCACTGTCATAATAGCTAACGGTTTTGAAAAGGTCTTCGATGTCGATGGTATCGCCGCTGGAAAGGGTCTTGCCCTGCGGGTTAATATCCAAGGTATAAGAGATATAACCCGGAAGAGCGGCTGCCTGATAGGTTTTTGTGATAAGGTCGGTTGGGGTTTGGTTTTTGATGATAACAGAAGCGGAATCTTTCTGAGCCGTTTCTGCACCATCTTTTTCATGTTTGATTACTTGATTGAGAATCTCATAATTTCCATTCGCAATCTTTGCCTCTAAATCTGCACATTTAATTTTAATGGAATAACAGATATACATTTTTGCCCATAAATCAGGCTTATTAAAATATACTCTGTTATTTGCTCTGTCATAATAATACCACTCACTTGACCCCCAATTTGCCCATATATTTTCTAAGGTTGTGGGTTTAGCAGAATTTATTCCGTGTGTTGGCCATACAAAAACTGGATGCTCATAATACCCATCGAAGTGTTTACTAATATTTCCCGGATTTCCGGTAAGTGGTGTATATTGGTTAATGGTTGAATTGTCTACCCATGCCAATTGTACGCCAGCCCATTTTGAATCTTCACAACAAAATTCAAATCCTTCCGGAATAATATCAGAAAATGGACTTGCTGCATCCTTTTGGCTACTGGAAAAGTCTACTGTATAGTTGAATATATAATAGTCTTCCGTTCCAATTTTCTTTTTAAATTGTGTCAGTTCATCTTTTGAAATAGAAATACTGTTAGAACTGGTTCTTCCAATTACAATATTTTTACTTAATCCAATATCTTCTTTATAAGTATTTTTAATTTTCAAAGAACCGCTATAACCATTATTCACATCAGAACTAAATGAATAACGTCCATTGTAAGTTTGACCGTTGTTTTGAGCAGTTACTTCAAAAGAGGTTTCTCCAGCCGGAATACTAATTGCAGTATCACTGCCATTTGGTGTATAGCCGATTTCCACTAACTGATAGTAATACTTCTGTTCTGTATAAGAACCATCTGCATTGACACGAATCACTTTTTCTGGAAGATTTTCAAATTTCTTGGAATCGGATTTCCATGTACTCTTATCATACTGAGATTGATCATTCTTTGTCAATGTCAGGGTTTTTCCTTCCATCGGCACCCATGTTCCATTTTCTCCCAGTTTTTGCTGCAATTGCAAAGTAATACTCTTCGGTCTTTCCACAAAAGGATTTTGTGTTTGAGAGTCAATATCTCCCTCCCACTTCTTTTCCGGTGTCAGTTCAATGGATGTCAGTTGCTTATAGGTATTGGTAATTTGAACAGTTCCATCCTTTGTCAGTTCCTGATTCACATAGGATGCCTCATAAAGTCCATCTGCATTGCCCTGTGCATTTGCAAGAGCAAACTTATCATTTTGGATTGAAACAACCGTTGTTCCATCCGCTTTGACATAGCCAACTTCTACCACTCGATATGTGTAGCTAATACGACCCGTATTGTCTACATTTTGGTTTGGCAAGTCATTCCAGTTCGCTTTCCAACTATTTCCATCATTCAAGGTTTTCTGTGATTTTGTGGTATCGTTTTCCGGATAAGCTGTCCAGTTATTCGAATTGCTGGCTTTTTGCTGCAATTCTACGACAACGCCGGAAACACCATCCGGCTTTGACGGATTCCAACTCTTTGTAACACCAATCTGAAGATTCTTTTTTTCATAGACGGTGTTGGTGACAGAAATTGTTGCGTCCGCAGTCGGCTGAACAGAATTGCCGAGCAGAGTTGCCTTATAATACGTTCCGTCTACTGCAAAAGACATTTCCTTACTGTTGTAATCTGTGCCATTTTCATCAACAGTGAAGAGGTCTTTTGTTGTCCCATTTTTCAGCTTAACCGCTGTTTCGATCAGGAGATAATTCTTTTCACTGGACAGACCGCTCCAGGCAGTCAGATCCTTGCCCCAGCCGTTTCTTGCATTCAGAGTTTCTGTCAGCTGTTTTCCATTGCTGTCCTTTACCGGATAGAATTTTCCATTGTTTTCTTTGCTGACCAGAACAACGGTGATGTCTGTAATATCGCCATCATAATTGGTGATGTCTTGATTGTTGCCATCTTTCCAGTATTTCACCGGTTTCAGAGAAACATTCGGATAATACTTGTTGGTAACAATTGCTGTTCCATTATTCTGAGAAACAGCACTACTACTAATACCATTGTTCTCTACCCGATAAAATCCATTATCCACAGTAATGATATTGTTTTGAATTTCAATATTTCCATTATACTTGATTTCCTGTGTCCGATACTGATATGTTTTTTTAGTGTTGCCTTTTGTAACGCTAACAGGCAAATTGGAAATTGTTTTCGTCCAAACATAAGTTGCCCAATCGGGTTGATCACTACTTGTCAAGGTAACTTCTACTACATTTGCAGATGCATAGTTACTATCACCATCGAACAAATAAGTGTTGCCGGATTGTTTCAAGTCTTTCCAGTCGCCAGTGTTATTTTCCTGATACTGAACCTTGAATGTAATACTATTTGGTCTTACTGCTGCTGCATTTTTGTTATCAATCCAGTCCTTTCTAACGTTCATGTCAATCGTCTGCACTGGATTTTTCTTTTCAATGGTAACGCCCGGATTCGGTTCACCGCCGCCCTTGTTAGAAGAACCCTTGTTGTTAAAGGTATATTGTCCATAACCAGCAGATTCTGGAATCGTAGCAGTTGTGCTGTATTCGAAAGAAATATAGTTATAATCTGTTGTTGTAGACAAGAATTTTACTTCAAATCCACTTCCATCTGCTTTTCGGTCAACCGTATAATCTGTATCTTTTTTCAATTCGGTTGCGTTTCCATATTCTTGCGTTTTTGCAAGGACTTTTAAAGCAGCTAATTGATCAGCTGTAATGGTATGTGTTCCATTTTCAGGAGCTGTCAAGGTATCCTGATAAATATAGTTATCAAAGCTGCCATCTCTTGTAATGTCCACTTTCCAAGAAAACTCTTGCGAAATTGCATTGCTCTGTGATAAACTCATATTTTGACTGCGAGCTGTTTTTGCAATGGTATTTCTGGACTTTACAGAAACAGATACAACGGTTGTTTTGGTAAATTTGTCTTTAATTTCGTTGGTGACAACGGTTGTCACTTCTGCATTGGTATCATTATTCGGAACAGAAACTTTTGTTTTGTATTGCAATGTAACAGCCTGTTGAATATCATTTGTAAATGTTAATTTGCCATTTTCAATTTTAAAATCAGATGTATTGCAATCTGTCAACTGGAAATCACCTGCTGATGTTGGGAACTGACTATCTTCCAGATAATAATCTTTCAGGGAATAGCCATTTACCGGCGTTACCTGAATCGTCCAAGTAATCTCGTGGGTATCCTGATTGTAATCACCGTTTTTATTGACAGAAATCATTTCTGATTCTTTCTTATAGTACACAGTTTTTTCTGCATTTCCATCAGTCGGACTTCCGTCTGGATAGTGAATAGAAACGCTGTTTTTATTGTCGCCATCAGTTGCATCTGCACTATAATTTAAGGTAACTCCTGTCACATTATCCGCTACATTCAATGTCCAAGTGCCATCACCATTTTTCGTCAACGTGCCACTTGGTGAAATGGTAACATTGTTGTCTGGCAAATTAGCATCCTTAATCTGATAGCCATTCAGAGATGTGCCATATTTGCTTGCAATGGTAATTGTCCAGTCAATTTTCTTGTTTCTGGACTTGCCATTTTCATAGTCTGCTTTTCCGTCTTTGGTAACATTGATAGGTGTTTTATCAAAAGTAACGGTTTTGGAATCTTCAATTGGATTTTCTCCATCCTTTTGAAGAGTTGCCTTATTCGTCACATTACCAACCTGCAAATCCGCTGTTCCAATTTTCGTGCGGTATTTAATTGTTACATCGCCAGTATTGCTTTCATCAAAGGTTACTTTTTTATCATTGGGGTTATAGGTTGCTGCACTGGATGGGTTAATGAAAACATCACCAGAAGCCTTTTGCAACATATTATCAACCAAAGTATAATCTTTCAGAGAAAGTCCGTTGGGCTTTACGGTAATCGTCCATTCAATTTCGCCCTTGCTGGAATCTACCCAATAATTTTTTTCTACACCAGCCTGCTTATCTTGAAACGGGATAACAATATCCTTTCCACCAATTTTAATGGTTTGGTCACCGCTGGCAGTATTATTTCGGCTCAACTCACCGGAAAAATTCAGAGTGCCAGTTACATTTCCCTCACCGCCATCAATATATTTAATATAATCATCTGTTAAGTAAAGTTTTATTCGATTTTCTTCTACTTTATAAGTACCTGGATTTACAATACCATGTCCGTTTTTTGCCATATAATCAGAATATGCTTCATCATTTAATATTCCGTTATAAGTATTATTAATGGCAAAATTTTCAATATCAATATAAAGATGTTCAAAATCCGCATCTTTCTTAAAAACATCTTTCATGTTGCTCAGTGTATAAGAAACTTCAAATTTAATATTTGTTTTATCTGTGCTAACAACATAATTATTATCAATTTCATTTTTTCCCTTGCCATCTTCGCCTATATCGATAGCTGATATATCAAAAGATCCACCACTTGATGCTGCTCTTTCTGCAAGATTGATTGGCTCTGTCTGTCGGTTTTCATCTCCCAGTCCCAGCAGCATCATATTTTCTTCCGCCGGCTCTGCATCAATGGTATCCACCGCTGCTGCATCGTCCAAATCCTGCATGGTCATACTAATGGCGGGCATAATCAGACTGCTGACAACAGAAAATACAATCATCAAAGACAAAACTGCCGTAAAAATTCTTCTCTTCTTTTGATATTGATGTTCTGTCAGAAATTCCTGAATTTTCTGATTGATATTCATAAAAATGCCCTCCTTCATTGGATAAAATGAAATACCCTTACATTACTGAATTGTTCCAATTTCTTTTAATGGCCAAACCCGAAGAATGACCCTGCCAACAACATATTCCTCTGCAATACAGCCAACCACACTCGAACGGCTGTCTACAGAAGTAGCACGATGGTCACCCATTACAAAGATCCGGCTTTCCGGAACTTGATACGGCAACTCTAAATCACATTCGCCAAATGCCAGTTCATTGACATATGGTTCTTCTAACGCTGTTCCATTGACGTAAACCGTTCCGTCCTCTTTGATGTCAATGACATCGCCGGCAACGCCAATCACCCGCTTCAATAAGATTTTATTGTTAAAATAAAAAGCAACCACATCACCGCTTTTGAAGTTGCTTCGCTTTCCGCAGATAACCAACTCATCATTCGTTAATGTGGGCGTCATGCTCGTTCCTGTCACACGCAGAACCGGCAAAAACAGCATCGAAATCAACACGGCAACCGCTGCAACCACCAGCAACGAAGAAATGGTGCTTCGCAGCATCTTCCGAAAGCCTTTTCGGTATCGGATTCGTTTCAGTTCCTCCGTCAGCTGTGCAGCAGTTGGAAAATCCATCGTTTGCTTCTCCATCGAACCGCCTCCTTACTGAGAATCCGCCGGAACTTCCGGTGATGCCGATTTTGTTTCTTTGGATTCTGCTTGGATGCGTTTCCGATAAGCAGCGGTTTCATCCTCAACTGCTTTTAATATTTTTTGAACTGCCAGCACTGCATCTGTTTCCACCTGATGCAAAGCGTTCTGTTCCGCTGTTTTCAGCTGTTCTTGCAATGCATCCCGTTCTGCCTGCACCCGATCCAATTCGTTCCGCAGGGCAATCATCATTTCCAGCAGTTCTGTTTTTTTCAGTTTTCGCAGTTCTTTTTGTGTCATGATTGTTCCTCTATTCTTTTTGCAATTCTTTTTCTCAAGTATGGGAAACCATTTTCAGAGCATTTCCCTTTATTTCAATTCTATAAACACATCATAACAATATTATACCAATCCGCCTGTGCTTTGTCAAGACTATTTTAAGATTCGTCACGATTTCATCATGATTTTCGTCTGCTTCCTCAATTCACAGACTTTGATTTTGTGCATAATATACAATACTTTTTCTAAAAATCGTGCCTGTTTTTATGAAAATAGTTATTAGCCGAAGAAATATTCCTGTTTTTACCAAAAAATACTTAAAAAACTTCCATGCAACCCTAAAAATACCGTTCACATTTTTTTACAAATCTTCTGATTTTCTCTATAAAACATGGAAAAAATTCTTGCAAGACGCTTGCAGAATGTGAAATCGTATGGTATAATGAAAAAAAATTCGGAGGTTCTTTCTATGCGAATTGCACTCGCACAAACAGAAATTTTTTCCAAACAATACGAAAAAAACAAGAAAACAGCTCTCTCCATCTGCAACCTCGCACAGGCAATGGAAGTGCGGCTGCTGCTGTTTCCAGAGATGAGCTTCACCGGCTTCAATATGGATACGGATTACAGCATTGCCGCTGGTCTGGATACCGTCCCTTGGATGCAGAAGTTGGCAACCACTGGGAAATGCTATCTTGGATTTGGCTGGGTCAAGGCTGCTGAAAGCGGAAAAGCAGAAAACCATTACAGCATTGTTGCTCCGGACGGTTCGCTTTTCTTTGACATGGTGAAACTGCACCCCTTTTCCTACGCACAGGAAGACCAATTTTTTGAAAAGGGCAACGCTCTGCCAACCTGTGAAATTGACGGGATTCGGTTCGGCTGTTTGATTTGCTATGATTTGCGGTTTCCGGAAGTTTTTTCTGCTCTCGCTCCAAAAACAGACTGTATTCTTGTTCCGGCAAACTGGCCGGAACGCCGAAAGCTGCATTGGTGCAGCCTGCTGACCGCCCGAGCAATCGAGAATCAGGTCTATGTAGCTGGAATCAACTGTGTTGGTACACAAGACGGACTGCATTACAGCGGTGACAGTCGTTTCATTGCTCCAGATGGTACAATTTTACAGGACTGCCGCAGTGCATCTGGTTGTTTTGTCTGTGACCTCTCCGCAAAAACCGTTGCAGAAACCCGACAGGCGTTCCCCGTGCAGAAAGACCGCCGTCCCGATTTTTATCGAAGTATACTATTATAATAGGAAAAATCACACAAATTTGATGTTAGACGCAAAAACCCCGTTCCGATGCAGTTGCACCGAAACGGGGTTACTTGTTTATTTTATGCCCATGATGTGTGTCAAAACAATGTTGTCAATGAAAAGAACTGGTGGGTTGCAAATTAATATGCAACACCCTGCCACTTCATTGCATCTGCAACCTTCAGGAAGCCAGCGATGTTTGCACCAACAACCAGGTCGCCTTCCACGCCATATTCCTTGGATCTGTCATATGCATTGTGGAAGATGTTGATCATGATGCCCTTCAGCTTTGCATCAACTTCTTCGAATGTCCAAGACAGACGTTCGCTGTTCTGAGACATTTCCAGACCAGAAGTTGCAACGCCGCCTGCGTTTGCAGCCTTTGCCGGACCAAACAGCAGACCGTTCTTCTGGAATACTGCGATTGCTTCCGGTGTAGACGGCATGTTTGCACCTTCCGCAACAACCTTTGTACCATTTGCAACCAGGATCTTAGCGGATTCTTCGTCGATTTCGTTCTGTGTTGCACACGGCAGAGCGATGTCGCACTTAATTGTCCAGATACCCTTGCAGCCTTCTGTGTAGGTTGCACCTTCTACCCGGTTTACATATTCCTTGATTCTTCCTCTTTCTACTTCCTTGATCTGCTTTACAACATCGAGGTTGATGCCGTTCGGATCGTAGATGTAGCCGTTGGAGTCAGACAGAGCAACAACCTTGCCGCCCAGCTGAGTAGCCTTTTCAGTTGCATAGATTGCAACGTTACCAGAACCAGAAACAACGATGGTCTTACCCTTAACGGTATCGTTCTTCATAACGTTCATCATTTCTTCTGTGAAGTACAGCAGACCGTAACCGGTAGCTTCTGTTCTTGCCAGAGAACCGCCGTAGGACAGAGCCTTACCAGTCAGAACGCCAGTGAATTCGTTCCGCAGTCTCTTGTACTGACCGAACATGTAACCGATTTCTCTTGCACCAGTACCGATATCACCAGCCGGAACGTCGGTGTCAGCACCAATGTGCTTGCAGAGTTCTGTCATGAAGCTCTGGCAGAAACGCATTACTTCCCCGTCGGACTTGCCCTTCGGATCGAAGTCAGAACCGCCCTTACCGCCGCCCATCGGCAGTGTGGTCAGGCTGTTCTTGAAGATCTGTTCAAAGCCCAGGAACTTAATAACAGACGGGCAAACAGACGGGTGCAGACGCAGACCGCCCTTGTACGGACCAATTGCAGAATTGAACTGGCAACGGTAACCGTGGTTTACCTGTACCTTACCATTATCATCTACCCAAGAAACACGGAAGCTGATCATCCGTTCCGGTTCTACGATCC
>OKRU01001749.1_pt1 | contig 21042 bp, 18 predicted proteins | sample 1601131 | NCBI WGS metagenome assembly OKRU01 (sample SAMEA3541558, study PRJEB24748) | human gut metagenome | biome: human gut; feature: human-associated habitat; material: faeces | place: China | collected 2012
GGAGAAGATGCGTTTGAATATACTTTTGCGTCGTTAGAACATTCAGAATACTATATTTTGATCGACTTTTTTATCGTTGCTGAAGGAGCTTTGTGGGATAAAACGTTTGAAATATTAAAACGGAAAGTAGCACAGGGCGTTGAAGTAAAGTTTTTGTATGATGACTTTGGTGCAGCGATCCGAACGGGTAAATATTTTTCGACGATGTTACAAAAAGCAGGAATTGACGTGCGTGTCTTTAATCCGATCCACAAGTATACGGGCGAGTTGTATATGAATTTCCGTTCACACCAAAAGATTGTTGTGGTAGACGGTAAAGTGGCGTTTACCGGAGGATTTAATCTGGCAGATGAATATGCAAATTTGGTAGAACGCTTTGGCGTTTGGAAAGATACGGGTGTTCGCGTGAGCGGTGAAGCGGTTTGGGGACTGACGATCGTTTTCCTGCAAATGTGGGAAGCGAGTTCGACCGATCCGGAACATGTTGGTTATTTGCGATATCGTGTTATGCCGGAAAGTACGGGCGATACGTATTGTCATGTGATCTCAGATGGCCCGGCTAACAATCCGTTTAATCCGATTGAGAGCATCTATAATCAGATGATCATGTATTCTGATGAATATTTGTATATTACGACGCCATATCTTGTTATCGAAGATTACATGAAGCAGTCATTGATCGAGGCAGCACAGAGAGGCGTTGACGTACGTATCATCACGCCAAGTATTCCGGATAAAAAACTGGTTAAAATATTGACATATTACAATTATGGCAGTCTTCTCAAAGAGGGGATCCGTATTTATGAATATACGCCGGGATTTGTGCATGCAAAGCAGATATTGACGGAGGATGCAGCAATCGTAGGAACGATTAATATGGATTATCGCAGTTATTATCTGCATTATGAAAACGGCATTTGGATGTCGGGAGAGCAGATACAGGAAGATATCCGCGAGGATTTTTATGCTACTTTTGAGGAAAGTCATGAAGTTAGCTATGAAGAATGGAAGAACAGACCGCGAAGATATAAATTTATCGAGCCGGTGTTGAATTTGTTTTCCATTTTGCTGTAATAGATTACAGTATGTGCAGTGAAGGGCGCAAAAGTACCGAGATATATGCCTTTGTGGAAGAAACTTTGGAGGAGAGGAGAGAACGTACGATGTATACAAATGTGTGCAAGCACTGTCATCAGGTGTTTCGTTCGAAGATCCGTACTTGCTGCTGCAAGGATTGTCGTGATAAGGATGAGGATCAGTTGGATGACATTGTAGAATATTTACACCGCTTCCCAAACAGCAATGCGCTGCAGATTTCAGAGGAACTTGGTATCCATCCGTATGTGATCTTGAAATATATGGAAGAAGGTTGGTTGTCTAAGTCTCATGGGACTTTTAGTCGGATACCGGACTAGTACATAAGAAAGATAATTGACGATGTTAATACCACGCCTGTGGTAATATGCGAAAGCATGCATAGATCTGCAGGCAGAGAAAGGAATGTAGGATTCAGATGATCAGTTATGTTGCAGGAGAGCTGGTGGCAACGACAGCGACCAGTGTGATCATAGATCACCAGGGGATCGGACTGGAGGTATTGGTGCCGGATTCCTTGTTGTCAAAAATGCCGGTGGCAGGCAGTCAAGTGAAAATATACACGTACTTTTCGGTGCGTGAAGATGCAATGCAGTTGTTTGGGTTTGCGACACAGGCTGACAAAGACCTGTTTAAGCTATTGATCACGGTCAGCGGAATTGGACCAAAGGGAGGCTTGGCGTTGATGGGAACACTTTCCGGAGATGATATTCGGTTTGCGATCCTTTCTGAAGATGCCAAGACGATTGCAACTGCACCGGGAATTGGAGCGAAAACAGCCAAAAAACTTATTTTGGAACTGAAGGATAAGATTGATATGCAGCAGTCGATCGAGACGGCACTGGATGTCGGGGAGCAGTCGAAGACAGATATGACGCAGCATTCTTCGGCTCTGCAGGCAGATGCTGTCAGTGCACTGACAGCACTCGGGTATTCGGCAACGGATGCGCTAAGAGCAGTGCGGGCAGTTCCTGCGGCAGAGAACATGACGGTAGAAGAACTGCTTAAGCAGAGCTTAAAAAATATGTAAAACAAAGTCAGACGAAAGGAATTAATAACGGATGGCAAAGAGAAGCATTACAACGGAGTTTACGAATGAAGATGCAGGGATAGAGACCAGTCTCAGACCGCAGTATCTTCGGGAGTATATCGGACAGGAAAAAGTAAAGAGCAACCTTAAAGTGTATATAGAAGCTGCTAAGGAGCGAGGGGACTCTTTGGACCATGTACTGTTGTACGGCCCGCCGGGACTTGGTAAGACAACACTTGCCGGGATCGTGGCAAATGAGATGGGGACGAATCTAAAGATCACAGCGGGACCTGCCATTGAAAAGCCGGGTGAGATGGCTGCTATCCTCAATAATCTGCAGGATGGAGATGTGCTGTTTGTGGATGAGATCCACCGGTTGAATCGCCAGGTAGAAGAGGTATTATATCCTGCGATGGAGGATTTTGTGATCGATATCGTGATCGGGAAAGGTGCAGCGGCACGGTCGATCCGCTTAGATCTGCCAAAGTTTACATTGATCGGTGCAACGACAAGAGCCGGCATGCTGTCGGCACCGTTAAGAGATCGTTTTGGGGTTGTGAGCCGTCTGGCGTTCTATACGGTAGAAGAGCTGCAGGAGATCATTTTGCACTCTGCTAAAATATTAGAAGTAGAAATTGATAAAGATGGTGCTTTGGAGCTTGCCAGACGATCCAGAGGGACGCCACGCCTTGCTAACCGGCTGCTCAAGAGAGTGCGTGATTTTGCACAGATCAAGTACGATGGACGTATAACGAAAGAGGTGGCTGATTTTGCGCTGAATTTATTAGAGGTTGATAAGCTGGGGTTGGATCAGACGGATCGACAGATCCTCATGACGATGATCCAAAAATTTGGCGGTGGGCCTGTAGGATTAGAAACGTTGGCTGTATCGATCGGAGAAGACCCGGGTACGTTAGAAGATGTATACGAACCTTATCTTGTTCAAAATGGACTGATCCTGCGAACGCCGAGAGGCCGCGTTGCATCAGATGAGGCGTATTATCATTTCGGGATACCGAAAGAATAAAACATAGAAAGCAAGAGACACAAAGTAACTATGGTACCTACGGCTCTAAAACAAGTCGGGAAAGGAATGAATGATCGTATGAAATTTACAAAGATGCATGGGTGTGGCAATGATTATGTATATGTGAACTGCCTGGAGGAAACGGTGAAACATCCGGATAAGGTAGCACAATTTGTGAGTGACCGCCATTTTGGCATCGGATCGGATGGACTGATCTTAATTGAGCCGTCTGAGGTGGCAGACTTTTGCATGGCGATGTACAACGCTGATGGTTCCCGTGGAGAAATGTGCGGCAACGGAATACGCTGTGTTGCAAAATATGTCTATGATTACGGGCTGACCGACAAAACGAAGGTGTCGATCGAGACGTTAGCCGGTATCAAATATATTGATATGGAAGTACAGGATGGTAAGATGAAAACGGCGAAAGTGAATATGGGATCGCCGATCCTCTGCCCGTCAGAGATTCCGGTAACGATCGGAGAGAAGCAGTGTGTGAATGAGCCATTGATCGTGGAGGGGAAAGAGTATCATGTAACAGCGGTATCTATGGGAAATCCTCATGCCGTTGTTTTTGTGGAGGATACTGCATCACTTCCGTTGGAAAAGATCGGACCGGGTTTTGAGCATCATGAAGCATTTCCGAAGAGAGTAAATACAGAATTTATTCAGGTGTTAAACCGCAGTGAGATCAATATGCGTGTTTGGGAGCGAGGGGCCGGAGAGACACTTGCTTGTGGAACAGGAACGTGTGCGGCTGTTGTAGCCTGTGTATTAAATGGCAAAACGGATGAGAACGTAACTGTACATTTGCTGGGAGGCGATCTGTATATTGTCTATGATCGTGAGGCAGAGACGGTATTTATGACGGGACCGGCTACCGTTGTATTCGATGGGGAAATCGATATCACAGATATTGATGTGTAGAATGTAAGAGACAGAGAATATGATGTTGTTTGTGGTTAGGAATGTAACAGAAATATAGATAGGACAGAAAGGATGAGCAGAATATGAGATTATCACAGTTATTATTGGATATGGATTATACGGTACTGCAGGGGGAGCAGGACCGCGAGATCAGTACCTTAGTATATGATTCACGTAAGGTAGAGCAGGATTCTGTATTTGTATGCATTAGCGGGGCAGTGCGCGACGGACATGATTTTGCACCGGAAGTTGCCGCAAAAGGCGCTGCGGTGTTGATCGTGGAAAAGGAAGTTACCGTTTCCGATGAGGTTACCGTGATCCGGGTGGCAGACAGCAGGTTAGCGCTTGCACAGCTTTCAGCAGCATATTTTGACCATCCTGCCAAAGAACTGACAACGATTGGAATTACCGGAACCAAGGGGAAGACAACGGCAACGTACATGGTTCGTTCGATCTTGGAGGCGTCCGGCTTTAAGACCGGCTTGATCGGAACGATCGAGACGATCATTGGAGATACGGTGATCCCATCTGTGAACACAACTCCGGAATCGTACGTTGTGCAGGAATCCTTCCGCAAAATGGTGGACGCCGGATGCAAATGCGTGGTGATGGAAGTTTCTTCACAGGCGTTGATGTTACACCGTGTAAGCGGTTTTGTATTTGATTACGGTATTTTTACAAATTTGGAGCCGGATCATATCGGTCCGAATGAGCATAAGGATCTGGCAGACTATATTCATTGCAAGAGCCTTTTGTTTAAGCAGTGTAAACACGGTATATTCAATGCCGATGCACATCATCTGGATGAGGTATTGGAAGGCCATACGTGTGAAGTGGAGACATATGGATTTGGAGAAGATGCAGATCTTCGCGCATCTAATGTTCATTTGATGGATAAAGGCGGCACGCTTGGTGTTGCTTACCACATGAGTGGGGCATTGGATATGGACGTTGAGATTGATATTCCGGGCACATTTAGTGTGTATAATTCGATGACGGCGATTGCAATCTGCAGACATTTCGGAGTACAAAAAGAGACGATATTGAACTCTTTATCGCAGATCCGTGTGAAGGGGCGAGTGGAGATCCTTCCGGTTTCTTCTAAATTTACGCTTATGATCGACTATGCGCACAATGCTATGAGTCTTGAGAGTCTCTTGTCTACGCTGCGAGAGTATCATCCAAAGCGTCTGGTGTGCCTGTTTGGATGTGGTGGTAACCGTTCCAGAGAGCGACGCTTTGAAATGGGAGAGGTTTCTTCTAAGATGGCAGATCTGACGATCGTGACTTCGGACAATCCGCGTAATGAACAGCCGGAAGCAATCATTGCAGATATCGTCACCGGCGTGGAAAAAGCGGATGGAAAATACATCACGATCATTGACCGAGCCGAGGCGATCCGTTATGCGATCGAGCATGCACAAGAGGGTGATGTTATCGTTTTAGCTGGTAAAGGACATGAAGATTATCAGGAAATCTGTGGCAAGAAATACCATATGGATGAGAGAGAACTGGTGGCAGATGTTGTCAAAGACGGCAACTTCCTGCAGTGATGACAGAACCGAAAGGAATGTAGGGTTTATATGCTATTTGCAGATATTATCATCGATATATCGGTGAAAAGTCTAGACCGCCCGTTTCAATATCGTGTACCGGATCCGTTACAGGCGGACGCGGTGATCGGCGCATTGGTCGATATCCCATTTGGCAAAGGAAATCGAACAGTGCAGGGATATATTATCGGGTTGTCAGATCAGGCGAAGTTTGACGTTCGCCGAACCAAAGATATTATAGCAGTTGTAAAGCAGGGCGTCGTAGCACAGTCGCACCTGCTTTCCCTTGCTTACTGGATAAAAACACATTACGGCGGTACGATGAATGATGCGATCAAGGCTGTTATGCCGGTGCGGCGTGAAATCCAGATAAAAGAGAAAAAGCGCGTCATACCGATCCCAACAAGGGAAGATCTTAGAAAGATACGCGAGGAACTGGCAGGCAAGCATCAGACGGCAAGAGTGCGGATCATAGATGCTTTGCTGCAGGCAGAAGACTATGCAGACGGGATGGATTATGATGTGCTTTGTAAGGCGCATAAGGCAACGCTATCTGTACTTCGAGCAATGCAGGACAAAGGATGGATTCGTATAGAGGTGAGCAGATCTTACCGCAATCCCTATCACACACTTCATGCGGCAGATAAAGAAGTGATATTGAATGAGCAGCAGCAAAAGGCTGTAACGCAGATCTGTGGCAATATGGATGCGGGACAACAGCAGGTATATCTGCTGCATGGTGTTACCGGAAGCGGTAAGACAGAAGTATATATGCAATGTATCGAGCATGTCATCCGCAGCGGCAGACAGGCCATAGTGCTGATCCCGGAGATCGCACTCACGTTTCAGACAGTACAGCGCTTTTATGCGCGTTTTGGAGACAGAGTTTCGGTTATGCATTCCAGACTATCTGCGGGAGAGCGGTACGACCAGTTTGAACGTGCGCAGACGGGAGAGATCGATATTATGATCGGACCGCGATCTGCATTGTTTACGCCGTTTGAGCGACTGGGTATCATTGTTATGGATGAGGAACATGAGTCCAGCTATCAAAGTGAAAATGTTCCGAAATATCATGCAAGAGAAGTTGCCGTACAGCGTGCCAAGATGCTTGGGGCAAGCGTGTTACTCGGCTCAGCAACACCATCGCTGGAAGCGTATTATCATACGACCACAGGGGAGTATACGCGCATTGAACTGACGGAGCGCGCCGGAGGGGCTTCGCTGCCTCGTGTGGAAATTGTGGATCTGCGGGAAGAACTGGCAGCAAAGAATTTCTCGATATTTAGCCGGAGTTTAACGGGTAAGATCCAAAAGAGACTGGAACGAGGCGAACAGACAATCTTATTTTTGAATCGTCGTGGATTTGCAGGCTTTGTGTCCTGCCGCAAATGTGGAGAAGTCGTTGGCTGTCCGCATTGTGCCGTGTCACTCAAACCGCACAGCAGAGCTGGCAAAGTAACGCATCTGACCTGCCATTATTGTGGCTATACGATTCCGATGCCACAGACTTGTCCATCCTGTGGATCGAAATACATTGGCACCTTTGGACTTGGCACAGAGCAGGTAGAACAGATGGCGGCAAGCAGATTTCCGGGTGCAAGAGTACTTCGCATGGATGCGGATACGACCGGAGGCAAAGAGGGACATGACCGGATCTTAAAGCAATTTGCGGCGGGAGAGGCAGACATTTTGGTAGGAACGCAGATGATCGTCAAGGGCCATGATTTTGCGAAGGTAACATTAGTTGGCATATTGGCGGCAGATCTGTCGCTTAATGTAGGAGATTACAGAGCGGCAGAACGCACTTATCAGTTGCTGGCGCAGGCGGCAGGACGGGCAGGACGTGGCGATCTTGCCGGAGAAGTTGTCCTGCAGACCTATCAGCCGGAGCATTACAGCATTACCTGCGCAGCAGATCAAAACTACGTGCAATTTTATAAGCAGGAAATTTTAATGCGTCAAATGTTGCAATATCCGCCCGTTTCCCATATACTAGGAGTATTGGTGCTTTCTAAGGATGAGGCGTTAGCGACGTCATTTGCAGATGAGTTAGCAGACATGCTTCGTGGCACAGAGGGGCTTGTACTTTTGGGACCGTCAGAGGCACCGATCGCCAAACTTCGGGATGTATATCGATATATGATATATGGAAAATCGGCGGAGTATGAGTGCTTGGTACGGGAAAAAGATCGATTAGAACAGTACATTCGGCAAAGAGGACTGTCAGAGCATTTAAGTGTTCAGTTTTCTTTTGATCATGAATAAAGGAAGGAAGAAAAAAATGGCATTAAGAACAATTCGAGTAATGGGAGATGAAATATTGACAAAGCAGTGTCGCCCGGTAAAGGAGATGACACCTAGGATTAAAACATTGATCGAGGATATGTTAGAGACGATGTATGACGCAGAGGGCGTAGGTCTTGCAGCACCTCAGGTTGGTATTTTGAAGCAGATCTGCGTGATTGATGTTACACCGGAATGTGATCATCCGATCGTATTGGTCAATCCGGAGATCATTGAACTTAGCGGAGAGCAGATCGGACAGGAAGGCTGTTTGAGTGTGCCTGGCAAAGTTGGTATTGTAAAACGCGCCAATTATGCGAAAGTAAAAGCATTGGATGAAAATATGAATGAGATCATTGTGGAAGGGGAAGAGCTGTTAGCGAGAGCCTTGCAGCATGAAATCGACCATCTTTCCGGTACGCTGTATGTCAGCAAGACGGAAAATGGGATTCAGGACGTAGAGCCGATCGAGTAAATGTATCTCATAGGATGACGATAGAGAGGCAGACTGCAGAAGACAGTGCCTGATTAGAGTGAGACAAAGGAGTGGACAAAGCATGCGTATTGTATTTATGGGGACACCGGACTTTGCGGTTCCGACATTGGAAACTCTGATACAGAGCGAACATGAAGTAGTTGGTGTTGTGACACAGCCGGACCGACCGAAGGGAAGAAGCGGTAAGCTGCAGTTTTCTCCGGTGAAGGAAGCCGCCGTGGAGGCGCAGATTCCGGTATTTCAGCCGGAGCGTATAAAGGACGGAACGTTTTATCCGGTCTTGCAGGAACTTAACCCGGATGTGATCATCGTTGTAGCATTTGGCCAGATATTACCCAAAGAAATATTAGAACTGCCAAAATACGGATGCATGAACGTGCATGCGTCCTTGCTGCCAAAGCTTCGTGGTGCAGCACCGATCCAGTGGTCTGTTATTGACGGAGATCCGGAAAGTGGCGTAACGATCATGCAGATGGATGAGGGACTGGATACCGGAGATATGTTGATGGTTCAGAAATATACATTGGATGCTAAAGAGACCGGGGGCAGTTTGTTTGATAAATTGTCACAACTTGGCGGTCCGATGATACTAGAGGTATTGAAACAGGCAGAAGCCGGAGAACTCCATCCTGTTCCGCAGGGAGAAGAATATACGTATGCCAAGATGCTTTCCAAGGAGACGGGAAAGCTTGATTTTACCAGACCGGCGGTTGAATTAGAACGCCTGATCCGCGGACTTAATCCGTGGCCGAGCTGTTATACAGGCTTACAGGGGAAAATGCTAAAAATCTGGGATGCAGATATTGTTGATGCGGGGCAGCAGGCAGCAGAGCAGATCGAGAAAGGCCGGTGCGGTCAGATCGTATTGATTGATAAAAATCGCTTGTGGATCCAGACAGGAGATGGCTGTCTGAGTGTGCAAAGCTTACAGCTCGCCGGCAAAAAACGAATGAATATTGCAGATTTTCTGCGCGGCATGCAGATTGACTGCGGAACGATACTTGCCTGTGATTAGGCAATAGAAAGGACAGTAATACCATGGAGAAACGGCAGACGTCACAACAGAATATGAGAAATGTACGTGCTATTGCGCTGGATATTCTCCTGCAGGTGATGGAAGAAGGCAAGTATTGTGACCGGACATTACACCGTACCTTAAATAGAGAGGATACGTTGTCCAAACAACAGCGTGCGTTTCTTACCAGATTAGTAGAAGGAACTGTTGAACAGGTAATCCGTTTGGATTACATCATAGATTGTTTTTCAAAAACAAAAGTGGTCAAGATGAAACCGGTGATCCGTGAAACACTGCGTATGGCAGTATATCAGTTGTTCTATATGGATCAAGTGCCTGACAGTGCAGCCTGCAACGAAGCTGTGAAACTGGTACGTAAACGTGGTTTGAAAGGTCTTAGTGGATTTGTCAATGGCGTTCTTCGAAGTGTTATCCGTGGCAAAGATCAGATTAAATATCCGGATGCGAAAGATTTTATTTCCTATGCATCCATCAAATATTCGATGCCGGGTTGGATCATTGAATATTTTTTAGAAGAATACAGTGAAGCTGAAACAGAACAGATCCTGCAGGGGTTTATGCAGAAGGAAAGTGGTGTAACCGTGCGGTGCAATCTGAATCTGCAAAATCCGAGCGGAAATCCGGATCTTGCGGTTCCTGAGATCATAGAGTCTCTGGAGCGGCAGCAGGTAAAAGTACAGCCCGGGAAATGGTTTCCGTATGCTCTTCATTTATCCGGCTTTGAGCGCGTGGATTCTATGGAGGCGTTTGCGAGAGGAAGACTGCAGGTGCAGGATGAAAGTTCGATGCTTGTTGGTGCTGTTTCCGGGATCAAACCGGGACAAGAGGTATTGGACGTTTGTGCAGCACCGGGCGGCAAATCTCTGCACGCAGCGGATTTATTGGCAGGTACCGGTGTGATCTTTTCTTGTGACTTAAGCGAGACGAAAGTGCATTTGATTCAGGAAAATATGGAGCGCGCCGGGGTAGATCATTGCGAACTGTACCGTCAGAATGCCAGGATCCTTCGTAAAGATTGGATCGATTCGGTGGATGTTTTGATCGCAGATCTGCCGTGTTCCGGACTGGGAGTCATCGGTGGCAAATGTGATATTAAATATCACACGCATCGGGAAGATATTGATGAGCTGGCATCGCTGCAGCGAGAGATCTTGCGGGTTGTCAGCCAATATGTACGGCCGGGTGGTATATTGCTATATAGTACGTGCACCGTTGCAAGAGAAGAAAATAATGATAACGTTTCGTGGATCAAAGAGACACTTCCGTTTGTGCCGGTTTCGATAGAGGAAGACCTTCCGGAATCGCTGCGAGGAAAGACCGGTAAAGAGGGATATTTGCAAGTGTTGCCGGGAAATGGATCGGATGGTTTCTTTGTGGCGAAATTTCAGCGAAAAGGAATATGACAAAGTAATTAGGAAAGAAGGAGTGGACAGATGCAGAAAGTGGATCTTAAAAGCATGACATTTGCTGAGTTGCAGCAGTTTGTGGAAGATCTTGGAGAGAAGAAATTTCGCACAACGCAGTTATATCAGTGGATGCATCAAAAAATGGTCAAAGAATTTGCAAGTATGACCAATCTGTCCGCAGCGTTTCGTGATAAATTAGAGGAGCAGGCGGCGTTAAATGGTTGTACCATGGTAAAGCGGCAGATTTCCGCAGATGGTACGAACAAGTTTTTGATGGAGCTTAGTGACGGCAATAAAGTAGAGTCAGTGTTGATGAAATATCATCACGGCAATAGCGTTTGTATATCCACTCAGGTGGGCTGCCGGATGGGATGTCGTTTTTGTGCGTCCACGGTAGGCGGCTTAAATCGCAGTCTGACAACCGGGGAAATGCTAGAGCAGATCTATGAGGTACAGCGGATCACCGGAGAACGTGTCTCTAATGTGATCCTTATGGGAATTGGAGAGCCTTTGGATAACTACGAGAATGTTGTACGTTTTATTCGAATGATTTCGGATGAACGGGGACTGCATATCAGTCAGCGAAATATAACATTGTCGACCTGCGGTCTTGTAGATGGGATCTATCGTCTGATGAAAGAAGATTTAACGATCACACTTGCAATCTCATTGCATGCGCCGAATGATGTACTGCGCCGGGAAATGATGCCGGTTGCCAATCGGTATTCGATCGCAGAGATCTTGAAAGCATGCCGGGAGTATGTAGATCACACCGGACGCCGAGTTACATTTGAATATAGCTTGGTGGATGGGACGAATGACAGTGCAGAACATGCAGAGGAGCTGGCGGCTTTGCTGCACGGTCTGAATTGCCATGTCAACCTGATTCCACTGAATCCGGTGGAAGGGCGTATGGGAGAACGATCCAAGCGTACCAAAGTATTGGAGTTTCAGAAAATATTGGAGAGCAGGCATATTACCGCAACGATCCGTAGAGAGATGGGAAGCGATATTGATGCTGCCTGTGGTCAGCTGCGCGGTAAAAATATATAATTCGTGGAAGATAAATCTCGTGTCAGTTGTGAAATAAATGGAAAAAGCGTCAGATTTTGACACTACATCACTATTATGATAAAATATGTTAGATAGTATACATGTAAGGTTGATTATAAACAAAGGAGGGGAAACTACATGAAAGCATATGCAAAGACAGATATAGGCAGCAAGAGATCTATGAATCAGGACTATATGTATTGCAATACTGAACCTGTTGGTAGTTTCCAAAATCTGTTGATCGTGGCAGATGGTATGGGCGGACATAGAGCTGGAGACTATGCGTCACGTTTATGTGTAGAGACAATGGTGCAGTCGCTGGAGAAGAGCGCTCATAAGACGCCGGTTTCCTTGTTTGAGGAAGCAGTTACAGCTGCGAACAAAGCAGTCTTTGAGGAGTCTGCGTCACACGTAGAATATGAGGGCATGGGTACCACCGTGGTAGCCTGCACATTAGAGGAAAATACACTGTATATTGCCAACATTGGGGATTCCAGATTGTACTTGATACGAGATGGGATTGAGCAGATCACGGATGATCATTCTTTGGTAGAGGAAATGGTCAAACAGGGCAATATTACAGAGAGTGAGGCAAGGATACATCCGCAGAAAAATATTATTACGAGAGCCCTTGGCATCAATGAAGAAGTCCAGGCTGACTTCTTTGAAATTGATGTGGAGCAAGGGGATGTTATCATGCTCTGCAGTGATGGCTTGTCCAATATGATTGAAGATGAAGATATGGAATACATTGTAAAGAATAGTGATACTCTGCAGACAGCGGCAGAGTCGTTAGTGGCTAGAGCTAATGAGAACGGCGGTAATGATAATATTACCGTTGTGTTAGCTGAGGTATAAGCTAAGAGGAGGTAAGGGTAGAAATGATAAGTCCAGGAATGTTATTAAGCGAGAGATATGAGATTATTGACCGCGTGGGATCCGGCGGAATGGCGGATGTATATAAAGCGAGAGATCAGAGATTAAACCGTTTCGTGGCGATCAAGATCTTAAAACCGGAATATAGTAATGATGCAAAGTTTGTCTCCAAATTTCGAGGGGAGGCGCAGTCCGTAGCGGGATTGTCACATCCGAATGTTGTAAATGTGTATGATGTTGGTGAAGATGACGATCTGTATTACATCGTTATGGAGCTTGTGGAGGGTATTACGCTTAAGCGCTTTATTGAAAAGAAAGGTCGTCTCGATGTCAAGGAGGCGATAGGGATCGGTGTGCAGATCGCACAGGGTATGCAGGCTGCACATGATAACAGCATTATTCACCGTGATATTAAACCACAGAATATCATTATTTCCAAAGAGGGCAAAGTAAAAGTTACAGACTTTGGAATCGCTAAGGCAGCAACGTCAAATACAATCACATCTAATGCAATGGGATCTGTGCATTATATCAGTCCGGAGCAGGCAAGAGGTGGTTACAGCGACGAAAAGAGTGATATCTATTCTCTTGGTGTAACAATGTATGAGATGCTGTCAGGCAAAGTACCTTTTGAAGGAGACAGCACGGTGACTGTTGCACTTGCACATATTCAGGAAGAGGCAACACCGTTAGATAAAATTGATCCGGAAATTCCGCACAGTTTATCCAAGATTGTGATGAAGTGTATGCAGAAGAAGCCGGATATGCGTTATATGACAGCTTCTGCATTGATCGCAGATCTGAAGAGAGCGTTAATAGAGCCGGATGGGGATTATGTTGTGATCTCCGATGTTGTCGACGATTCGCCGACAATCATTATGGACAAAAATGAAGTGGATCAGTTGAAAAAGAGTGCTATTTTAGCAGAAAAAGATCGTACAGTTCAGCCGGAAAATGAAGAGGAAGAATCGGACGATGATGCCATTGATCCTAAATTAGAGCGTATTTTGAAAATCTGCAGCGGTGTTGTTGCGGTGATCATTGTATTAGTTGTTATTTTGCTGATCGGCAAAGTGGCCGGTTGGTGGGGTGGCGGTTCCAACAAGAAACCAACGCCGACTTCGACAGCAGATGCAAGTGCAGATCCACAGTCTTCTGCGGCTGCTTTAGGTAAAGTGGCAGTACCGGATCTCGTGAATCATACACTTGAAGAAGCAGAGCAGATGCTTGACGAGGCAGGATTAAAATATCAGCTTAAGCCGGTAGAGTCTGAGGAGGATGCTAATACCGTGACGGATCAAGAACCGAAATCCGGCGAAGAGGTAGAAGAAGGAACGAGAGTTACTATTTATTACAGTCAGGAATCCAGTGGAATTACGATTCCGGATGTAACAAATAAATCCTTAGAAGACGCAACATCTCAATTAGAGAGCAGCAATTTGACCGTTAAGGGAACCACAGAGAAATATAGTGATATCGTAGCCAAAGGAAAGGTATGTGGCTGGAGAAAACTCAAAAATGCTCAAGATGACTCTGCTTGCCATCGGCCTCTCTCTTTGCCGCTGCTTCCATGGCAGGGTGTAGAGCAGCCCCTCGTGCGGCGTTGCCAACTGAATCTCGGCGGGCAGGACTGTGTCCCGACGCCAGAATGAAGGCCGGTTTCGAATTGGAATCCGGGATAAATACGTAAAACCCCTTATTTCAGGTCCTCCAGCGGTGACTTAAGATAAGTTAACTTATATCGTCCATACCTTATCGAGGTAAATTATGCACTTCAAATTAGCCATTGTAGTTGCCTCTGTCGCAGCCGTTCTCCCCCCCCCGCCAACGCCGAAACTCATAAATATCTGACCCCAGCAGAAGAAGGAAAGGAAAGCGTCGCATACTTTGAGGAAAGCCACATACTGAAGGATGGCGACGACATCATCCTGAACAATTGGGGGTCTCGCTTTGTTTTAAGCAAGATGCCCAATGACCTGAAGCTCAATACCGTTACCGTCACGGCTCAACGGGACCCGAATAGTCCGGGTACGCACAGCGGCTGGCTCGGCATTTTCGGCAAGGCTGACACGACCAACGTAGATGTTTCCTTCGAAACGGTGAATCTCGGCAAGAATACCGCCCTTCAGCTTCACGGTGAACTTCAACAAGAAGTCGTGGTGGGAACCGTGAACATCACGGGCGACGTTCCGGAAAACTCTAACGCATCCGAGTACGATACGGAAAACAATGCCGCTCAGATCGAAACTTGGGGAGCATCCTGGGGACAGCACAACGGAAAAACGGGAGCCAAGCTTCGCATCGGCACACTCAACGTCGAAGCCGGTCAATCCGTCGCATTTTCTAGCCGTGCTTCAACAGGCAATGACATCGGTGCGGAATACTATGCCGGCACCGCCGTTACAGTCGGCTCCGTCGTGATGAAGGAAGGCTCCATGCTTCGATCAGGTTATTCACGAAGCGGTTCTGGCACGGCCGCAGGCCGGGCATGGAACACAACGGTCGTTGAATCGCTGACTGCTGAAGGCGACTCCGCCGTCACCATCGACAATGGCACGTTCAATCTTGAGAGCGTTTCGGTTGAAGAGGGCAAAACGCTGACGGTGAGCACGAACGCCACCGTGACGAGCACCGAAGCCCCAAACGCCGCTGCGACACTAGCGGGCGACCGGACGACAGGTGAAATGAGCGTAGCACTCAGCGGCGGCTCCACGCTGAAACTCAACGCCAAGACGGCCGATCAGACGACGGTCTCCGTCACGACCGCTGCTTCGAACGCAGGCAAGGTCATTTTGGCTGAAAACTCAACCCTTGCCGGAGACAAGATGACGGTGACCGGCACGAGCGAAGGCACGACCGGGAATGCTACATCGGACCTCCATGCATTGGCCAAGGTCATACAAAAATCCGATGCTCAACTCGAAGGCGTCAAGCTTGTACAACAGGCGAGCTCCATCTTCGACGGCGCCACGGGCACCTCCACTGCAACAGGCGTCACGGACGTCAAGGTCACTGAGAATGAGAACATCCACGGCATTGCCGAGATGAGCGCTCTGGGACTGCAGATCCTTCGCAACGAAATCAACGACATGAACAAGCGCATGGGCGAACTTCGCGACAGTTCCGCCGATGCAAACGGTGTTTGGGCACGTGTCTACACGGGTAAATCCAAATACGGCAAACGCAGCGTCGAGAGCGACTACACGGCGTTCCAATTTGGCTATGATCGCCAGGTTCAACCCGGTCTATGGGCAGGCGCCGCGCTTTCCTTCACGGACGGCTCAAACGATTTCGCGTTCGGCAGCGGTGACAGCTCGATTGCTGCCTTGACCGGCTACGTCACGAAGCTATTCGACAATGGGGCATTCCTCGACGGTACGCTGAAGGTCGGCCGAATCGACAACGAGTTCAACATCACGTCCAATGCGGGCAACGTCAAGGGAGACTATGACGCCAATATGTTCTCCTTCTCCATTGAAGCAGGGCACCGTTTCCATCCCGTCAACGCCTTCTTCATCGAACCGCAGATCGAATTCATGTACGGTCGGGTTGAAAGCGTCGATTACACGACGTCCGCCAACTACGGCGTGAAACAGGATGCGGCTGAATCGCTCATCGGTCGTGCGGGCTTCATGGCCGGCTTTGAACTTCCGAAAGACAAAGGCAACGTATACATCCGGACGTCCGTCCTTCACGATTGGAAGGGAGAGGCGGGCTACACCTATTCGTTCGAGGGCCATAGCCGGAGCCTCTCTGAGGATCTTGGCGGCACTTGGTATGAATACGGCCTCGGCGCCAACTTCAACGCCACGAAGAATCTGCACCTCTACGCCGACATTGAAGCGGCTGACGGCGGCGAAGTCGATACCGACTACCGTGTGAACCTGGGAGCCCGTTGGAGCTTCTGAGATCACTGAAATCGTGTCTGCCAAGAATGAGATCTGACGATCTCGCGCAAAAGCCGACTTCTTCCGGAAGTCGGCTTTTTCATGGTGTGCCCGAAGCCTTCCGCTGGCATGGCGGCGTCGCGTTCGAGCACGTATTTGACGGTGACGAGGAAAGTTCCGTCAACGGCATCCGGCTGGACGTGCCCTCGATCAAGGGCAACACCGGCATTCTGGATCTTGGCGTCGCCTATCAGCCTGCCCGGTTGACGAACTTGCAGTTCAATCACGGAGCCAAGGGCTATGTTGGTTTCCAAACGCCTTTTCCCAAGGCCTTCGTGCCTGCGCACACGTTGTACAATACCCGTCGCACGCCGGACGCTTCCGGCACCCTTCATCGCACAATCTCCAAGCGGAGTTCTCAGATGCATTATCCGATCGAAGTCGCCGGCCTCAAGCGCGACCTGCCTCTCTTTCCCATATCCGACGAGCTGCAGATCGCAGCCTTCATCATGCTCGGCGACCAGGAGCTCACCGTTGCCTGCGCCTCGGCCCTCCTTGAAAAGGCCCCCGAGTACGACTATATGCTGACGGCTGAAGCCAAGGGCATCCCGCTCATTCACGAAATGGCCCGTCAGGCCGGCGCCGCGCGCTACTTCGTCGCCCGCAAGAAGATGAAGCTCTACATGGGCGAGGCCCTTGAGGTCGACGCCCAGTCGATCACGACCGCCGGCATGCAGAAGCTCTTCCTCACGGAAGATGACGCCGCCCTCATGAAGGGCAGGCGCATTCTCATCGTTGACGACGTCATCTCCACGGGCAAGTCCCTTGAAGCCCTCGAGAAGCTCGTTGAAAAGGCGGGCGGCATCGTCGTCGGCCGCGCCGCGGTCCTCGCCGAGGGCGAAGCCGCCGAGCGCACTGACATCACCTTCCTTGAACCCCTCCCGCTCTTCAACAAGGCGGGCGAAGCCATCTGAGGAGACAGACACATGCAGATCACCGGCATCATCGGCGCGATGGACGTCGAAGTCGCGATTCTTCGCAGCATGATGAAGAACGCCCGCACCGAAACCGTCTCGGGCATCGACTTCATCATCGGCAGCCTCGAGGGCAGGCGCGTCGTCCTCGCACGCAGCGGCGTGGGCAAGGTCTTCGCGGCCCTCTGCGCCCAGACCATGATCCTCAAGTTCGGCGTCACCGAAATCGTCAACTCGGGCGTTGCGGGCACGCTCACGCCCGAGCTCCACATCGGCGACGTGGCCATCTCCACGGCCTGCGTCCAGCACGACATGGACACCACCGCCGTCGGCGACCCCGTGGGCCTCATCTCCGGCATCAACATGATCGAGCTCCCCGCCGACACGAAGATCGCCGACGAACTCGACCGCGTCTGCGCTGCCGCCAACGTCAACCACCGCCTCGGCGTCATTGCCTCGGGCGACCAGTTCGTCCACACGACTGAGCGCCGCGAATGGATCGTCTCCACCTTCAAGGCCTCCGCCGTTGAAATGGAGGCCGCCGCCATCGCTCAGGTCTGCTTCGTCAACAAGATCCCGTTTGCCGCCATCCGCGTCATCTCCGACGAGGCCAGCGGCGACGTCAAGATCGACTACATGACCTTCGTGAAGGCCGCCGCCGCCACGTCCTCCGACATTGCGCTCAGGTGGTTGCGCGCCCGCGCCTGATCAAGGCCGAAGCCCGACAATCAAAGGGATGCCGAAAAAAATAACAGCATTCCTTTTTTTTCACTTCGAATTCATGCCAACCCGAAATGCGTGCCCAAGCCGGCATGACGTGAACCTTGCGATTGCTCAGTCGTGGCAACAATGTCCCTGGACAAAAGAAAGGGTAGATCCGTGTCACTTGCTTTCAATGCCGGCCTGCCCGCGAATCCTGAGTGCCAGGCCGATCAGACGGTCCGCCTGATCCGCCTGGAAGAGCGGTATGTTAAGAACATCGTCGTCGAGCTTCAGGTTGTTGAGCGAGAAGCGCACGCGTAGCTTCACTTGATTCTGCGCGAAGGCAAAAGCTGCGAGCAGACAACCGTTGTCGGCCATCGACAGGGAAGCTCGGGCGCGGAAACTGCATGAATGGCTGAGCCAGCCATCGTTCCGCCCAGCGGAACGCGTGAAACCGACAAGCGCTGCAGATTGTAGAGAAGGGAATTCGTTGCAGCCTGAGCCTTCCGCCCGATGAGGGAGACAGGGAAGGGAAGGGACTAGGCATGACGAAGGGGACGCTGTAGAGCGCGTTGAGGCCGACGTAACGCGCGGACCGTCCTCAAAGAGGCTTCCGCCCCCGACAAGACGGCCGTATTCTGCATGACGATCGCCATCATGGCCCAAAACGAACACAAAGCGTCTGCATGAAACCTCATGGGAAGCGATACCGCCGAAACCGTCGCCTTGAGGAAACGGAAACTGCTGCATGCTTCTCACTACAGCAACTGTTTCGATCGGGACCGTTATTCGGTCACGTCATACTTGTTGAGTCCGGGTTGAGACTTCTGGCTCAGACAGACGTAAACGATCACCGTCACAATCAGCGAGGCAACGGGAACGACCTTATCAAGAGCGGAGGCAAACATGCCTGCAGCCAGGAGGGCGAAATACCAGTAGCCAGAATAGCCCATGTCATGCAGACGACGGATCGTAACGAAGATGTTGGCGATGCCGAAGGGAAGGATGAGCAGAGCAGCGATAATAAACCAGAAGCCAACCACAGCATTCGTCAGACCAATGATGGTGCCGCAACCCATGGCAACAGCAAGGCCCAGGACAAACAGGCCGATCTGATAGATCCAGAAATTCCTGCGGCTCGTGCGGCCGTGAGCGGAGAACCGGAATTCATTCTTGAAGTCGTTGATGATGGACATGTTGTTTCCTTTGATCCTGTTTTCGAAGAGCGACAGTATGTGTCGAACAGGAACATGATAGGTGGGAGGATCCGCCGATCGAAAAACCGCAAATTTGTCGTTTTTGGCAAACGCAGGGACCGAAGCAGACATCCGACGGCTATTTGGTCATTTGTGCGCAGACGGGCAGGAAATGCGCCGAACCCGGTTGTAAAGTCAAACAGCGGAAAAAGCCGTTTTCCGCTCTTTAGATTACTCAACATAATAGCAGTTATGTTGAATATTCAAAAAAAGTGAAGAAGGACGGGTTTCCGTCCTTCATTTCACAGCTTTTCGAACTTCAGGTCTTCAGGCGCGGTCTGCGCCTTCGTCCGTCAGTTCCTCGTCGCGAACACAGGATGCTCGCGCTTCACCTGCGCCACGACGCGTCCGACGGCGGTACCGTCGGCAGCGCCCTTCATGAGCGCCTCGTACGTGAAGCCCAGACACTTCGCGGTCTGCTCGAGCGTCCCTCGGGCATCCGTCTCCCTGCCGCTGCAAAACGCGATGCTTTCCTCGAGCATGGCAGCGAGGAACTCGTCGTCTCGGGCAAATGGGGCGGTCTCCCGACGCAAGCGACGAGGCTGCGGCTTCAGGCGTTTCGTCCGGCAGATCGATCCAGTCTTCACCCGTCTCGACCATGGTGCCCTCGGGGTTTTCGTCCCAAGGCATTTCCCGCCTTTCCTTTGTGACTTCAGGCGCCTCAGCTTCAGCCCTTTTGAGGGCCTCGGGCGCAGCCAGCGCACTTTGAACAGCCTCCTCGAGTCTCGTGCCGTCGCCCGATCGCTCGAGAATGCCGAAGCCGTCGGTGAGGAGCGCCTCTGCGAGGTCGTCAAGCACGTTAACGATCTGCGCCCTGTCAGCTCATGTCACACCTCGGGAAAGGGAATGTTTTCTTCCGGCATTCAGCCCTCGGAGGCCCTGACGGCCCCTGATGGCAGCAGGGAAGACGACGCGTACCGCCCTCTGCCGGCGCCCTGCTCTTCTCGACTGCCCTGCCCTTCGGCAAGGATTCGTTCAGTCGGCACAGACCTCTTCGGCCGCCAGGCGGGTGCGCACGGCTTCGGCCTTCTCCTCCTCGGAAAGCGTCAGCGGACGCAGACGGGAGATGGCGAGCATGTGCTCGGCCTGCCAGACGTCGTGGCAGTACTGCAGGCGCAGCCACATGGCTGCGGACGGACCGGGAAGCACGTGGGCGATGCGTACGGCGAGCTCGGGCGTGACGGGGCCCTCCCCCTTCATAACCCGCGTCACTGCGGCGGGCGTCACGTCGAGGTGCCTGGCAAACTGCCTGGCGTTGAGTCCCAGATGCTCCAGCGTCTCAGCAAGAATCGTGCCAGGATGCGGGGGATCATACATGCCGCTCATCAAAATCTCCTCAATGTTCTGCCCAACAGGCTTTTCACAACAACAAACGGCGCCCGTGAAGGCGCCGAAAAAGGACGTGAGTATATCGAAGGGGCAGTTGGCGCGCAAGCCG
>OKRU01001752.1_pt1 | contig 21011 bp, 13 predicted proteins | sample 1601131 | NCBI WGS metagenome assembly OKRU01 (sample SAMEA3541558, study PRJEB24748) | human gut metagenome | biome: human gut; feature: human-associated habitat; material: faeces | place: China | collected 2012
CGATGTGCTGCGCAAGCAGTGGGGTTTCGACGGGTTTGTGGTAACGGACTATACTGGTATCAACGAGATGATAGACCACGGCATGGGTGACCAGCAGACTGTTGCCGCCCTCGCCCTGAATGCCGGGGTGGATATGGACATGGTGAGCGATGCCTTCAGCGGCACTCTGAAGAAGTCGGTGGAGGAAGGCAAAGTATCCGCAGCTGCCATCGACGCCGCCTGCCGCCGTATTCTGGAAGCGAAGTATAAGCTGGGACTGTTTGACGATCCTTATAAGTATTGCGACGTGAATCGTCCCAAGAAGCAGATCTTCACCAAGGAACACCGTGCCATTGCCCGTAAGACCGCTTCGGAGAGCTTTGTGCTGCTGAAGAATGAAGGTGTGTTGCCACTCAGCAAGAAAGGAACCATTGCCGTAGTCGGTCCGTTGGCGAACACCCGTTCCAACATGCCGGGCACCTGGAGCGTAGCTGCTGTGCTGGATAACGCTCCCTCGCTGGTCGAAGGACTCAGGGAAGTAGTCGGTGACCGGGCAAAAGTGGTAACCGCCAAGGGAAGCAATCTGATTGGCGATGCCGACTATGAGAAGCGCGCCACCATGTTCGGACGTGAACTGCACCGGGATAACCGTACGGATCGCGAACTTCTGGACGAAGCTCTGAAAGTGGCTGCCGGGGCCGATGTCATTGTCGCCGCACTGGGCGAGTCGTCCGAAATGAGTGGAGAAAGCAGTTCGCGTACCAACCTGGAGATGCCGGATGTACAGAGAGCGCTGTTGCAGGAATTACTCAAAACCGGAAAGCCCGTTGTGCTTGTGCTTTTTACCGGTCGCCCGCTGGTGCTCACCTGGGAAGAAGAACACGTGCCTGCCATCCTCAACGTATGGTTCGGAGGGAGTGAAGCCGCTTATGCCATCAGCGATGTGCTTTTCGGCGATGTCAATCCCAGTGGAAAACTGACCGCTACTTTTCCGCAAAATGTAGGCCAGATTCCATTGTTCTACAATCATAAAAACACCGGGCGTCCGTTGCAAGAGGGACGTTGGTTTGAGAAGTTCCGCAGCAATTACCTCGACGTGAGCAACGAGCCACTCTACCCGTTCGGCTACGGATTATCTTATACGACTTTTGCCTACAGTGATATTCACCTGAGCAGCACGGAGATGAGTGCTGATGGCGAACTGACGGCGACTGTTACCGTCACCAATACCGGCAGCCGTGACGGAGCGGAGGTGGTTCAGCTTTACATCCGCGACCTGGTGGGCAGCATCACCCGTCCGGTGAAAGAACTGAAAGGTTTTGAGAAGATTTTCCTCAAGGCCGGAGAGTCTCGTAAAGTAAGCTTCAGCATCACGCCGGAATTGTTGAAGTTCTATAATTACGATTTGCAGTTTGTCTGCGAACCGGGTGATTTCGATGTAATGATTGGCGGAAACAGCCGGGATGTAAAAAAGGCACGATTTCTTCTGAAGGGAGAATAATAAAGAAAATAAGATTGTATTTTTGATTTATTGTCCTATCTTTGTAGAACCATAGAATCAATCCGAATGTACTCCCCGTTACGATAAAACATGATCGGAAAAGAGAATCTGATACTAAATCATAAATAATTATATATTATACGGAAAACCGCTACTTGTAGCGGTTTTCTTTTTATACAAAATTCAAAAAAATGAAAATTGTCGCTCAGATACCGATATGCTGTCATCGAGACGACAGAAAGACATCGTCTCGATGATGAAAAATCATCGTCGAGATCTCAATTTTTAATGGATGAAATGCTCTTATATAGCTTTTAGTAATTAGTTCGAACATTAAATAAGGAATAATCCTATTTCTTTATTTGTACAAAACTACCTTATGTCCTTAGCTTTTTTTCTTCTCCTTTTTCCTTTTGGAAAAAGTCCTGTTCATGCACCAACCGATTCTGATATTTTCATCCCGGAGTGCAGAATCTAAAAAGTCTTTTTTCCTCTCCGGAGTCTTTAAAGCAAATATTTCATCGACGGAAAGGAATAGAACAGATGAAGTAGTCATATTCCGGTCTCCTTTCAGAATCTATTTTTTATTTTATTGAATATTAATTAATTATATTCCTTTGCAGTAGGGATGAAGTAGTGCGGAAATCTTGTTTTTTTCTGCATGGTACTCTTGTAGTACCCCTTTTTTTGACTTACATCAATTTACCGTCTAAGTTTGCAGCAGAATTTTAAATCAGTACCAAACGATGAAAAAAAATCTGTTTACCCTATGTATGATGTTGCTGCTCTCCATGCTTTCTTTTGCGCAGGGCAGTCTGACCATCTCGGGTGTTGTTACCGAGAAAAAGACAGGGGAGCCTATCATTGGCGCCAGTATCCTGCTGAAAGGTCAATCGTCCGGAACCATTACGGACTTTAACGGCAACTATTTTATTTCGAATGTTCCTTCGGGCGCCACTCTTGTTTTCAGTTATATCGGCATGAAAACGCAGGAGGTCAAGGTGACTGCCTCCTCAAAGCTGGATATCTCTCTTGAAGAAGATAACCAATTGATAGACGAAGTTGTCGTGATCGGTTATGGTATACAACGTAAGTCCGACCTGACCGGTTCGGTAGGTGCGGTGAAGAGCAAAGACCTCACGAAAGTTGCCACTCCCAACGTGGCGAATGCCCTTCAGGGACGTGTCTCCGGTGTGTATATCTCGGCTAACGGTGCTCCCGGAAGCTCGCCCGAAGTACGTATCCGTGGTATCGGCACAACGAATAACAGCAATCCCCTTTATGTGGTGGACGGAATGTTTATGGACGACATCTCTTTCCTGAGCACACACGACATCGAGTCGATGGAGGTGCTGAAAGATGCATCGGCGACCGCCATGTACGGTTCGCGCGGTGCCAACGGTGTGATTATCGTCACTACCAAGCAGGGAACGGAAGGAAAAGCGGTGGTGAACTTCACCGCCAGCGAAGGATTCCAGTTCAACAACAGCAGCTTCGAGATGGCCAATGCCACCGAATACGCGACACTGCTGAACGAAGCACTGGTCAACACAGGCGGAAAACCCAAGTTTGACGACCCTGCTTCACTGGGCAAAGGAACCAACTGGTTCGACGAAATCTTCCGTGTGGCTTCCGTACGCGACTATCAGCTCAGCGTCAGCGGCGGATCGGAGAAGGTGCGCTACAACCTCAGCGCTGGATATTACCAGCAGGACGGCATCATCACCGGAAACACCTACAACCGCTTTACCCTGCGTGCCAACAATAGCTACAAGATCAGCAAACGGCTGACCCTCGGGCACAATCTGTCGGCCTCTTTCAGCCATAAGAAGAACGAAAACAGTGCGGTGGTGAAAGCTGCCTATACCATCAGTCCCGTGAAGCGTCCCTACAATGAAGACGGGAGTTTTATGGATTCCGAAAGCGCCTCTTCTGCCAATCCCGTCGCCACACTCCATTATACAAACAATGACGACTGGAAAGAACGTATCGTGGGCAGCGCCTTCCTGAACTGGAATATCCTGAACGGGCTTGACTTTAAAACCAGCCTCGGCATCGACTACATCAACGGACGCCGCCGCAACTTCGTGCCGAAATACTACGTTTCGGAAACACAGAAGAACGAAACCAACAGCCTCTCCAAAACCTGGGACCGCGACTTCACCTGGTTGTGGGAGAACCTGCTGACTTATGACTGGAAGATCAATGATAAGAACCGGCTCAACCTCTTGGGAGGTATCACGGCGCAGAAGCGTGTTTACGAGTTGCTGGAAGGCACCGGACGCGACTTCTTCTCCGATAACGAAAACTACTGGTATCTCGACCAAGCTTCGGCCGGCTCCAAGTCGGTGGCTAACAACGGATACCACGAAACAATGATGTCTTATCTCTTCCGTGCCAACTATGCGTTGATGGACCGCTATCTGCTGACTGTCTCGGTCCGTGCCGACGGTTCATCCAAGTTCGGTCCTGACAACCGTTGGGGTTACTTCCCCTCAGTAGCTGCCGGATGGAGAGTCTCCGAAGAAGCGTTCCTGAAAGACCGCGTGCAGTGGCTGAGCAACCTGAAGCTCAGAGGAAGCTGGGGACAGATCGGTAATGATAAAATAGGTAACGACAAATACCGGGCGCTCGCCAATATCTCTCCGTCCTATGATGCCGTGTTTGGCGGCGTGTTCTATCCCGGCGGAACCATCACGTCACTCTCCAACCGGAGCGTCCATTGGGAACGTTCGGAGCAGATGGACCTCGGCTTCGACCTCGGACTGCTGAACAACCGCTTTTCACTTGAACTGGACTACTATCGCAGAGACACGAAAGACATGCTGGTGACGGTGGATGTACCGGCTTCCGTAGGCCTCACCCCGGTAGAAACAAACGTGGGGGCGGTACGCAACAGCGGTGTGGACTTTACCGTGAAATGGGAAGATTCGCTGAAAGACTTCCGGTATGGTATCCGTCTGACAGGAACGACCATCAAAAACGAAGTCATCAGCCTGGGCGGCAAACGCATCGCCAGCGGTGACATCGGCGCCGGAAAATCCGTACAGATGACCGAAGAGGGAAAGCCGATTAAATATTTCTATGGCTACAACGTGATCGGCATCTTCCAGAACGAGGCACAGATCAAAGACTACAACGAGCGTGCCGCCGCTGCCACCGGAAATGCCGGACAACAGTATCAGAACAACGTAGGTCCCGGCGACCTGATATACGAAGATGTAGACGGTGACGGATACATCACGGCCAACGACCGCAAGGATCTGGGCAGTCCCACTCCCAAGTTCATCGGCGGTCTGGGCATCAGTGCTTCCTGGAAAGGATTCGACCTCTCTATCGACTTCCAAGGCAACTTCGGAAACAAGATATTCAATGCCAAGCAGGTGGAACGTTTCTCCGGTTCGGACAACTGGGACCGCTCCTTCCTCGACCGCTGGACACCCGAAAATCCGAATACCATGACACCGCGAATGACTCTGGAAGGCAATAACTATCAGGTGTCGAGCCGCTACGTAGAGAGCGGTTCGTACGTGAAACTGCAAACGGTGGAACTGGGATATACTTTCCCGAAATCATGGATGCAGAAGGTATCCGTGCAGAATCTGAGAGTCTACTTCTCCGGCAACAACCTGGCCTATTTCACCGGCTATAACGGCTTCACACCCGAAGTGCTGGGCGGCATCGACCGTCAGATCTATCCGGTGACAGCTACCTGCCGCTTCGGCCTGAACGTAACTTTCTAATATTAAATGATATAGACATGAATACGATTTACCACAGAGTAACACAGAGTCTCACAGAGATGATTTCCTTTTAAACATTCTATGAGATTAAACTCTGTGAGACCCTGTGTTACTCTGTGGTGAACCCAAAACCATTACAATGAAAAAGATATATTCAATATTACTGGCTTCGGCACTGACCCTTTCTTCCTGTGCCGATTTCCTCGATGTAGATTCGCAGGGAAAGCTGACCGAAGATGTCTTCTTCGGCGAAGAAGAAGGCGCGTTGATGAGTATTAACGCCATCTATACCCAACTCCGGGCGTGGGACATCATCGGATTCTCATGGTTTGCCATCACCGAGCTACCCGGTGATAACTCCGATACAGGCAGCGAACTGGCGGACGGTAGTGTGGCACGTCTGAACCAGTTCAACGACTTTACTTACGACGCCTCTACCTCCGAGATCAACGGCTGGTGGGAAGGCAATTATAAAGCTATCGCTTCATGCAATGTGGCTCTGGACAATCTGGGTGCGGTGAAGAACGAAGAACTCCGGGTGAAGTGCATCGCCCAGGCCCGTTTTTTCCGGGGATTCTTCTACTTCAATCTCGTACGCGCCTTCGGCGGGGTGCCTCTGGTGACCAAGGTGTTGCAGCCCGGCGAATACAATCAGCCCCGTGCAACCGAGGAGGCTGTCTATCAACAGATCATTGAAGACCTGACCTATGCAGCCGAGCATCTGCCTACCCGTCAGGAGTGGGGTGCGAAAGAGTCGGGACGCGCTACCAAGGGAACAGCCGAAGGATTGCTGGCCAAGGTATATCTCTTCCGCCAGGACTATGCCAACGTGAAGAAATACACCGGTCAGGTGATTGCCCGCGGCGAGTATAGCTTGCACCGGGATTATCGCGACCTGTTCAATCCGAACTCTTACTATTCGGACGAAGTGATGCTTGCCGACCAATACCTTTGGGGCGAATCGACCGAACGCAACCTCGAGTCGGAATATGTGAAATGGCAGGGCATTCGCGGTGAGATGGGCTGGGGGATGTTCTCTCCTTCCGAAGCTCTCGACCAAGCCTATGAAGCAGGAGATCCCCGACGCACGGCAACCATTTTCTACGATGGAGAGACATTGGAGGGAAAGGGCGAGATTCATTTCAAGAAAGAAGTGCCGCCCCGTGCCAACAAAAAGACCATCTGGCCTACCGGTTACTGGAACGAGAATTCGTTTGCCAAACAGAATTGTCACCTGATCTTCCTGCGTTATGCCGATGTACTGCTGATGTATGCCGAGGCCTGCAATGAACTGGGCGAAAGCCGGGAAGCACTCGACAAGCTGGAAATGGTGCGCGCCCGTGCCCGCAGAACGGTGCATCCGGCGGATATGACAGTGGGATTGCCCGAGATTACGGAAACCGGTAAAGAGAAGCTCCGCGAGATCATCTGGAACGAACGCCGCATCGAACTGGCTTTGGAGGGACACCGCTTCTTCGACCTGATCCGTGCGGACAAGGTGGTGCCGGGCTATGCGGAGAAGATGATGAAGGCACACGGGAAGACAAACTTCTCGATAGCAAAACATGCAACGTTCTTCATCCCGCAGAAGCAGGTGGATATCTCGCAGGGAGTCCTCAAAAACTGATATGAAACATGTATAACCAGTTCATTAAAATAGAATCATTCCAATAATATCAATTCCATGATTACACACAGCGTCTTTCCGATTGCCCTTTGCGGCAACGGAAGCCGCTATCCCCACTGCACGATGGAATCTCCGTGTCTCTGCCGTGCAGCCACCTGAGGGCGTGTCATTATTCACCAGATATGAGTCTCGACACGCCCTCTCGGGGGATAAAATCTTGAATTAACAACAACAATGAAACATACCCTTTTATTTCTTCTTATGATCTGTGCTTGTACGTTGCAAGCCACCGCTACAGGCAAACAGCCGAGACTGACCGATGATGAGTTGATGACTCTTGTCCAGAAACAAACTTTCCGTTACTTTTGGGATTTTGCCCATCCCGAGTCCGGTCTGGCCCGTGAGCGCAGCAATGACCGCCTCGAGATAGCAACCATCGGTGGTTCGGGCTTTGGGGTAATGGCAATTATAGTCGGTGTGGAACGTGGGTTCATCACCCGTGAGCAAGGCGCTGAGCGGCTGCTCAAAATAGTGGAGTTCCTCAATAAAGCCGATAGCTATCATGGTATCTGGGCACATTGGATGGACGGGGCTACCGGAAAGACCATTCCTTTCAGCAGGAAAGACGATGGAGCCGATTTGGTAGAATCTGCCTTTATGTTCGAAGGACTGCTGGCGGCACACCAGTATTTCACTCACGATAATCCGACAGAGAATCGGATACGAGGGCTGATCAATACCCTGTGGCATCAGGCAGAGTGGGACTGGTTCACCCGTGGAGGTGAAGATGTGCTTTATTGGCATTGGTCACCCAATAACGGATGGGCGATGAACCATCAGCTGAAAGGGCAGAACGAGTGCCATATCACTTATATTCTGGCGGCTTCTTCGCCTACTTATCCGATTCGTGAATCGGTGTATCATAAGGGGTGGGCCAACTCCATTACATTCAAGAACGGAAAAGAATATTACGGCATCCGCTTGCCCCTGGGCACCGACTTTGGCGGCCCTCTCTTCTTTACACATTATTCCTATCTCGGACTCGATCCGCGCGGACTCAAAGACAGTTATGCCGACTACGGTGAGCAGATGAAAGCACATACCCTGATCAACCGTGCTTATTGCATCGATAATCCGAAGAAGTATAAAGGATACGGCCGCAAATGCTGGGGACTGACAGCGAGCGACAATCATCAGGGTTACTCGGCACATTGCCCGCAGAACGACTTGGGAGTGATTACCCCGACCGCAGCCATCTCTTCCATTCCTTATACTCCGGAACATTCTCTGGAGGCTATGCGTTATTTCTACGAAGAATTGGGCGACCGCCTGTGGGGAGAATATGGCTTTAAGGATGCCTTCAACCTGACAGAAAACTGGTTTGCTTCCTCTTATCTCGCCATCGATCAGGGACCGATTATTGTGATGATTGAAAACTATCGCTCAGGCTTGATATGGAAACTCTTCATGAGTCATCCCGATGTACAGAGAGGATTGAAAAGACTGGGGTTCGGCTCAGAAGAATAAGATATACCATAGATTACAACCATGAAACAACTATTCCTTCTTTTACTCGCTTTGGGGTCTCCCACCCTTGCCATTGCGCAAGACATGCGGCAAGATACTTATTGCAACCCGCTGAACATAGATTATACCTATATGATCTATAACTCCGACAAGGACATTTCCTACCGCTCGGGTGCCGATCCGGCAGTGGTCAGGTTCCGTGGAGAGTATTATATGTTCGTCACTCGTTCCAATGGATACTGGCACTCTAAAGATCTGCTGGACTGGGATTTTATCGCTCCCAAAGACTGGTATCCGCAGGGGAGCAACGCTCCGGCCGCTCATAACTATAAAGACTCAGTGCTTTATGTCACCGGTGATCCTTCGGGTTCTATGAGTATTCTCTATTCCGACAATCCCAAGAGCGGCGAATGGAAAGCTACACCCGCCATCCTTCATAACCTGCAGGACCCCGATCTTTTTATCGACGACGATGGCAAAGCCTATATGTTCTGGGGTTCGTCCAATGTTTATCCCATCCGGGGTATGGAACTGGATAAGAATCACCGGTTCCTTCCGAAAGGAGAAGTGAAGGAGCTTTTCAATCTCGACATGCCGCGCCACGGCTGGGAACGTTTCGGTGAGAATCATAGCGATACCGTTTTAGGAGGGTATATCGAAGGCCCGTGGCTGACCAAGCACAACGGGAAGTATTATATGCAGTATGGTGCTCCCGGTACCGAATTCAATGTCTATGCCGACGGTGTTTATGTAGCCGATCATCCGATGGGGCCTTACACCTATCAGAAGCACAATCCCGTGTCATACAAACCGGGGGGATATATGAACGGAGCCGGACACGGCAGTACGGTTCAGGGGCCCGGCGGAGAGTATTGGCATTTTGCTTCGATGGCTCTTTCCATCAACGTCAACTGGGAACGCCGGCTCTGCATGTTTCCTGCCGGATTCGATAAAGACGGTATTATGTACGTGGACACCCGCTTCGGTGATTATCCCCGCTATGCTCCGGCCGTACCCGGCAAGAAGGGGCAGTTCCGTGGATGGATGCTCCTTTCTTATCGCAAACCGGTGACAGCATCTACTGCGAAAGGTGAGTTCGGACCGGATGCATTGACGGATGAAAGAACCAAGTCTTTCTGGCTGGCGGAAGCAAATGATGAACGTCAGTGGGTACTGATCGACCTGGAGAAACCTGCCCGTGTCTGTGCCGTACAGGTGAATTATCACGACTATCGGAGTAATCTATACGGTCGGATTCCCGGATTGCGTCACCGCTATGTGATTGAGGGCTCTTCCGACGGGGAGACCTGGAATATACTGGTCGATCGCCGGAGCAGCTATAAGGATACGCCGAATGACTATGTAGAACTTGAAGTCCCGACTACCGCACGCTATATCCGCTATAAGAATATAGACGTACCTACTCCGAATCTGGCTATTTCTGAACTGCGTGTATTCGGACTCGGGTTCGGCAAGGCTCCCCGGTCACCTCAAAAGCTGGCTCTGGATCGGCACACCGACCGTCGTGATGTTACCGTTCGCTGGGAGCCGGTGAAAGGGGCTCAGGGATACAACGTCCTGTGGGGGATCGCCCCTGATAAGTTATACAGTTCGTGGATGGTGTACGGTGGCAATGAGCTGGAGATGAAATCGCTGACTATCGATCAGGATTATTATTTTGCTGTGGAAGCCTTTAACGAAAATGGTGTATCTTTACCTTCCGAAACTAAATATGTAGAATAATACCGAATAACCATGAAACAGTTTGTCCTTTTCTTTATCAGTCTCTTTCTTTTGGGCGTGGGTGCCCGTTCGCAAGAGATGTATCAAAAGAAAGTTTTTATCTCTTCCCGGGGTGATTCTCTCAATTACCGTCTACTTCGTCCGGAGGTGGAAAAGACGGGACTGCAATATCCTTTGGTACTCTTTCTGCACGGTGCCGGTGAGCGGGGGAGTGATAACGAGAAGCAGTTGACACATGGTGGTCAGATGTTTCTCAATCCGGTGAACCGGGAGAAGTATCCGGCATTTGTCCTTGTACCTCAATGTCCCGAAAAAGACTATTGGGCGTATACCTCCCGTCCCTCTTCCTTTATTCCTTCGGAGATGCCGGTAGGACAAGAGATCACTCCTGTACTGCGTGCAGTAAAAGAGTTGTTGGATACCTATCTTGATTTGCCTCAGGTGGATCGTAACCGTATCTATGTGGTCGGTCTTTCTATGGGAGGCATGGCGACGTACGATCTTGCTGTCCGTTTTCCCGATACGTTTGCTGCTGCCGTTCCCATCTGCGGGACCGTGAATCCGGTGCGTTTGGCCGATGCGGCAAATGTTCGTTTCCGTATTTTTCACGGTGATGCCGACAATGTAGTGCCTGTAGAAGGCTCGCGTGAGGCTTATAGAGCGTTGAAGAACTTGGGAGCGGAAGTGGAATATATTGAGTTTCCCGGTTGTAATCATGGAAGCTGGAATCCGGCTTTCAACTATCCCGGATTCATGGAGTGGATCTTTGCTCAGCGTAAGAGATAAAGAACTTTATAGTTAAGTATACTATTTAAAGAGGAAGTCAAAATTCGTATTCACCACAGATAACACGGATTTGCACAGATAAATATTATTGATTGTCAGTAGATTAAAAATCGTTTTGTGTAAATCTGTGCGATCTGTGGTGAACTATGATACACTCTCTTTGAGGTAACGGTTATCCATCGTCCGCAAGAACTATTTGTCTTCCTTTTCTTTGGGAGAGGACAGGGAAGAAGTCTTCTCTTCATAGTCCCCGTTTGCTTTAATCAGTTCTATCAGCTTTTCTACGGCTTCTTCTTCCGGAATATTCTTTTCAATGCATTCCTTCTGTTTATAAAGACTGATTTTGCCACGTCCGGCTCCTACATAACCGTAGTCGGCGTCTGCCATTTCGCCCGGTCCGTTGACAATGCATCCCATGATGCCTATCTTGAGCCCCTTCAAGTGCGAGGTGGCTTCTTTGACGCGGGCAATCGTACTTTGCAGGTTGAACAGTGTTCGTCCGCATCCCGGGCAAGAAATATATTCAGTCTTGCTGGTGCGGATACGTCCTGCCTGCAGAATTCCGAAAGCAGTGGCATCAATCACTGCATGGCTCAGTTTGCCTTGGTTGAAGAGATAAATTCCGTCACACAATCCGTCAAAGATCAAGGCTCCCATATCCGCACCGGCTTTGACCTGCAAGTCTTCAGCTGTATCTTCGGCATAGTGTTGGAAGAAGATAACCGGATTCTGTAATCCCTCCACCGTCAGTTGATGTGCCAGGGCACGATGTTCGCCTACACGGTTCGGGTGGTTGCTTTGTGAGACAACGACTGCTTCGGGGTGTTGCTTCAGGCATGCGACAACTTCCCGGGTAAGCGCCATGTAAGGGGTAAAGAGGAATTTCAGTTCGGCTACGCATGTTTCCATTAACTCCAATTGTGCATAATTGAAGGCAGGCCACGTGTCAGGTTCTCCTTTCCATACGTCGGCATCGAGGATGTATTGAACTCCGGGTTCCGTCTGTTCGGGCAAAGCACGTCCGGCATAAATGTAATCCGGTGTAAATTGCGGATGGGGCTCCATACGTCCGTCCATGCGGTCGGCAAGTACCACGGGCAGATGGTCTCCGCCGATATTGCGTACCGGCCGTGTTTTACGGCGTACCGGAGAAAGGTAGTTGAAATCCGGAGCTTCCATGCCGGGAATGTACGGATGGTTCCGGCGACTTGTAATATAGTCCACCAACTTGCGTGCCACGGGAATCTCAGCTTCCGGTTCTTCACTCAGCGAGACACGGATCGTATCGCCCAGCCCGTCAGCCAACAATGCGCCGATGCCCAAAGCCGATTTGATACGTCCGTCTTCTCCGTCGCCGGCTTCCGTAACACCTAAGTGGAGAGGGAATGACATGCCTTCCTGTTCCATCACTGATACCAACAGGCGTACGGTCTTTACCATTACCACCGTGTTGGATGCTTTGATTGAGATGACGACATCCGTAAACTTCTCGTCTACGCAGATGCGCAGGAATTCCATGCACGACTCTACCATACCTTCCGGCGTGTCACCGTAGCGTGACATGATGCGATCGGACAGTGAGCCGTGGTTCACCCCGATACGGACGGCTGTATGATTCTCTTTACAGATATTCAGGAAGGGGACGAAGCGGTCACGTATCTTTTGCAGTTCGGCGGCATATTCCTCGTCGGTATATTCCAGTTGTTTGAAAGTGCGTCCGGGATCTACGTAGTTGCCGGGATTGATGCGCACTTTCTCGGCATATTGTGCCGCTACATCGGCTACTTTCGGGCTGAAGTGTACATCGGCCACAAGCGGAACCATATAGCCGGTACTGCGCAGGCCGATATTGATGTTCATCAGGTTTTCGGCCTCTTTCACCCCCTGTGTAGTGAGACGGACATATTCTCCGCCAGCATCTACAATGCGCTTTGCCTGGGCCACACAAGCCTCGGTGTCTTGTGTGGGGGTATTTGTCATCGACTGGATACGGATAGGATTTGGGGCGCCCAACGGAACGGCCCCAATATTCACTTCCGAAGTTTCCCGTCGGGAGTAGTTGAATAAATCCATCTTTTTAGTTTGTTTTAAACTCGTACTTAATTTCTTTCAGTTCTTCGTTAGCCTTTACGATTTTCTTTTTCAGTCCTTCTTTATAGGCAATGAATTTTGTTTCGAGTTCTTTATCTTCCAATGAAAGCATTTGTACGGCAAGGATGGCGGCGTTCAGTGCGCCATTGATACCCACAGTCGCTACAGGAATCCCCGGAGGCATCTGTACGATCGCCAGAAGGGCGTCCATTCCCTCAAGAGACGATTTGATGGGTACACCGATGACCGGAAGCGGGGTCGATGCGGCAATCACGCCCGGCAGATGGGCAGCCATACCGGCAGCAGCGATAATTACTTTAATGCCGCGTGAGCGGGCATTCTTGGCAAACTCTTCCACAGCTTCGGGAGTGCGGTGAGCCGAGAGGGCGTTCATTTCGAACGGTACATGGAGATCGTTGAGCAACTGTGCGGCCTTTTCCATGACAGGAAGGTCGGAAGTGCTACCCATGATAATGCTTACGATTGGAGTCATATTTATTCTACTTTTGAGATTGATTGATAACGAGATGGAATGAATCAACTTCACCACAGATTACACAGATTCTCATAGATTAATGATTTACTTTATCGATAATATGATTAAAAGTTCTGTGAGAATCTGTGTAATCTGTGGTGAGACCATTCAAGACTAAGCAAGTGGTAATGAATGAATCGGGAAAGCCTTTATGCATTTACCACTGCTTTGTATCCTTCGGCATCCAGCAAGTTGTCAAGGTCTGCTGCATTGGCAGGTTTCATTTTGATGAGCCAGCCTTCGCCATACGGATCTTTATTCACTAATTCCGGATTCTCTTCCAGTGCCGGGTTTTGTTCTACCACTTCACCGGCTACGGGCAGGAAGAGGTCAGAGATTGTTTTAACTACTTCGATCGTACCGAACACTTCTCCCGCTTCCAGTGTTTCGCCTTCAGTAGGAATATCGACAAATACGATGTCGCCCAGTTGCTCCTGAGCGTAGTCGGTGATACCTACATAAGCTACATCGCCTTCGAGGCGGATCCATTCGTGTTCGTTAGTGTACTTTACATTCTGTGGGAAGTTCATAATGATTAGTTTTTAGGATTGATACTATGTTTAAAATAAAAATATACGGAACAAAACATTGCTGAGCGGATGGAGCACCAGCAGTGAGCAGACGAAACCGACGGTAAAGCCGGCAAGTACTTCGCCGAGGGTGTGATGTTGCAGGATGATGCGTGCCGAACCCAATATCCCCGCCACGAGGATGAAGAGGCATAGCCACCACACCGGATTATAACTGAACAGCGCGCTGAACGAAACCAGTCCGCCCACGATGCCGCCCATACCTGCCATGTGTTCGCTCAGTTTCCACTTCAGATTGACAATGATGCAGATGACCAGCACCACCAGTGAAGCCAGTATAATGCCCGTCATGTACCAGGGAATGTTCAGCTTGTGCATCATCATCAGGCAGAATACGTACGAGATGATGGTAAGCAGGATCGGTACATAGCGTTTCTTACGGTCGCTCAGGTCCTGGCGGGCAAAGCCATTCACTTTGCGGAACAGGAAGATGGTCATGGTGGGCATCAGGATGGTGAAGCAGTAGACAATTCCCAATACGATGAGCTTGTACTGCAACGGCATGATGCGTAGGTAAGAGAACAGGAACAATACCAGAAAAGCCAGGAAGGGGATAGAGAATGGAGTCAGTATTCCCGAAATGATTCTGGCTGTACGGATCAGTGTCCTGTCAGCTATGATATGTTGCTCTATCTTCTCTTCTTCAGCCATTTTGTTTGTTTCTTTTATTATGCTTTTTTATTTTCTCAGTCTTGCCACCGGAATGTTGAGTTGCTGGCGGTACTTGGCCACCGTGCGGCGTGCGATGGGATATCCTTTCTCTTTCAGTATTTCGGCCAGTTCGTCATCGGTCAGCGGTTTCTTTTTGTCCTCGCTGTCGATGCATTCTTTCAGTATCTTCCGTATCTCGCGTACCGACATCTCTTCACCGTCTTCGGTGGTGTATCCGTCGCTGAAGAAGAACTTCAGGGGATAAATGCCGTAATTCGTTTGCACGTATTTGCTGTTGCTGACGCGTGAGATGGTCGAGATGTCCAGCCCGGTGCGTTCCGCCACGTCCTTCAGAATCATCGGGCGGAGCAATGACTCGTCGCCTTCGAGGAAGAAGGGGCGTTGCAGGTCGATGATGGCCTGCATGGTGGTCATCAATGTATTCTGGCGTTGCTTCACGGCGTCGATGAAGCCTTGTGCGGCGTCCATCTTCTGCTTGAGGAACATCATGGCCTCTTTCGATTCTTTTGATTGGTTGGCCTTGTTCTTCGTATGTTCCTCTACCATCTCCGTGAAGTCGCGGCTCATGCGCAGCTCCGGCAGATTGCGGTTGTTGAGGCTGATGTTGATGGTTCCGTCATCGTAGGTGTCTACTATGAAATCGGGGACGATCTGTTGCAGATTCCGTCCGATGGCTTCACCCAGCGATGCGCCCGGACGGGGGTTGAGCTTGGTGATCTCTTCAAGTGCCTTATAGAAGTGTTCTTCGTCCAGTCCCAGCTTTTTGATGATCTTTTCCCAATGCTTGCGGGTGAACTCTTCGTAACATTCACTGATGATTTCTTCTTCCGTCTCCAGCAGAGGATCTGTGCAGTGGGACTGTTTTTTGCGGCGGATCTGTATCAGCAGGCATTCCTGCAGGCTGCGTGCGCCCAGTCCGGGAGGGTCGAAATCTTGTACGATTCTCAGGGCTTCCTCCAGTTCCTCTTCCGTAGCGTTGATACCGGCGTAGATGGCCAGTTCGTCACCGATGCTTTCGAGGGATTTGCGGAGCAGGCCGTCGTCGTCCAGCGAACCGATCAGGTATTCCGCCAGTTCGCGCTGATGTTCGGTCAGGTTGCGTTCGCCGAGCTGTTCTCTCAGGATTTCGTAGAATGACGTTGCGTCCGAAAACGGAATCTCTTCTGCCTGCTCGCCTTTGGAGCGGTTGTTTTCCTGAAGTTTATAGTCGGGGATGTCGTCTTCGGTCAGATAGTCGCTCAGCGAGTCATAGTCCGTATCGCCTTCCGTCTCTCCTTCGGAGGTTTCGGCAGGGGTGGTCTCGTCGGAGGTGCTTTCTTCTTTGCCTTCTTCAAGGGCGGGATTCTCCAGCAGTTCGGCATGTACACGGTCTTCCAGTTCCACAGCCGGTAGCTCCAGTAGTTTCACTACCAGAATCTGCTGCGGTGAGAGCGTTTGTATCTGCTGTTGCGCCTGCGATTGTATTTGACGGGAACCTTGTGCCATACGTTTAATGCTTTACAGTTTTTGTTTCTCGCTACAAAAGTAATGAATTGTTCGATATAGCGAAATGATTTATCCGATAAAAGGAGTTAAAGGAAAAACCGGAGGGAGCGGGGAAGACATGGAGGGGGTGTTCCGGAAAGATATTCCCGGCCTCTTCCATGGCGGGACGGGTATTGCTCTGCTGTGAATCTTATTTGCTTTATCTCCTTTGTCAATTCATCCTTTGTTCCTATCTTTGCCATCATAACTTTAATATATACCATTATGTTCAACAAAGAGACATATACGCAGCGCAGAGCCCTGCTGAAAAAAACATTAGGCTCCGGAGTACTGTTGTTTCTGGGAAACGACGAGTGTGGATTGAACTACGAGGACAATACGTTCCGCTATCGTCAGGATTCTACCTTTCTCTACTACTTCGGCCTTTCGTTTGCCGGGCTTTCGGCTATAATCGACATTGATGAAGATAAGGAAATTATATTCGGTGATGAACTGACCATCGATCATATCGTATGGATGGGGACTCAGCCCACACTGAAGGAAAAGAGTGAGCGGGTGGGAGTGGACATCACCATGCCTTCGGCCGACATTGTGAGCTATCTGCACAAGGCGGTACAGAAGGGACAGGCCATCCATTACCTGCCGCCCTACCGTGCAGAGCATAAACTGAAGTTGATGGACTGGCTGGGAGTGCCTCCCGCGCGTCAGGAGGGTTCGGTGCCGTTTATCCGTGCGGTGATCGCGCAGCGTAACTACAAGTCGTCCGAGGAGATTGTCGAAATCGAGAAGGCCTGCGATATTACGGCGGATATGCACATTACGGCCATGAAGATCCTGCGTCCCGGGATGCGCGAGTGGGAAGTATCGGCAGCCATGGAAGCCGTGGCGCATGCCGCAGGGGGTGACCTTTCGTTTGCTACCATCGCTACGGTGAACGGACAGACGCTCCACAACCATTATCATGGCAATATCGTCAAGCCGGGCGATCTGTTCCTGATCGATGCCGGCGCAGAAACGGAGATGGGTTATGCAGGCGATATGTCGTCTACCGTTCCTGCCGATAAAAAGTTTACCCGGCGCCAGCGCGAGGTTTACGAGATACAGAACGCCATGCACCTGGAGTCGGTGAAAGCACTTCGTCCGGGTATTCCTTATATGGATGTATACGACTTGTCGGCACGTGTGATGGTCGAAGGTTTGAAAGGACTCGGGCTGATGAAGGGAAATGCCGAAGACGCCGTGCGCGAGGGTGCACATGCTTTGTTCTATCCTCACGGGCTGGGACACATGATGGGGCTCGACGTGCATGACATGGAGAATCTGGGTGAACTCTGGGTGGGCTATAACGGACAGCCCAAGAGCACGCAGTTCGGCCGTAAGTCGCAGCGTCTGGCCATTCCGTTGGAGCCGGGTTTTGTACATACCGTGGAGCCGGGCATCTACTTTATTCCCGAACTGATAGATCTCTGGAAGGGCCAGAAGAAGTTCACCGACTTTATCAATTACGATAAAGTGGAGACTTACAAAGACTTCGGAGGCATCCGCAATGAGGAGGATTATCTGATAACCGAGACAGGCGCCCGCCGCTTAGGAAAGAAGATTCCGCTGACACCGGAAGAGGTGGAAGCGTTAAGATAGTTTTTTTTTTTCATTAGTTGAAGTATTACTAAGATGTGAATCCAGGTAATACATATTAAGTTTTTATTATGTCCGGATAGTGATCCGGTCGATTTATTTTAAATTTTGTTAATATGGGATTGTCCGGATGTGAATCCGGGCAATCTTTTTTTTTATCGATTTTTTTAAATAAAATCAGGAAAGGATTGTTTTTCTGATTTTAATAAGATACTTTTGTTGAAAATCTGAATCGTTTACTGTCTTAGGCGGAATTTAGTCATTGAAACGGATATTTGCCGTTTACGAAATAAGAATGTTACTGATTCTGATAAGACATTATACGGAGATAACTTAACTTTTTTTTTTTCATAGCATTATGATGTCACTTAGATGTGAATCGGGGTGGCAGATCTCTTTTATAATAAGATAATATTAATGAATTTTTCTAATTGACAAAGATTGTTTGGATGTGAATCCGGGCAATCTTTTTTTTGTTGTTTTTTGAAAAAAAGAGAAGAAAGAGTTGTTTTTAAAATTTTAAGGGCATACCTTTGGGAGAATTAAATAATTTTCTAATACTAACCTTTACTAATCCTATAAAAACATGAGTGGATTGTATTATAACTTGGCGTTGCGAAACAGTGATGTAGGAAATAAAGAATCTGAAAAACTGTATTATTGTGTTTTAAAAAACAGAGGAATGGTGGACCAGGAAACATTTGTCAATTATCTGAGCCAGATTTCCGGGGTTCAAGAGGCCTTGTGCTTAGCAATGATTTCAAAATTAGGCGCAGCCGTTATCAATTATCTGCAAGACGGGCGAAGTGTGGATATTCCGCATTTGGGTACTTTTAACCTAACGGCGAGCAGTACCGGCGTAAAAACGCTTGATGAGGCGAAAGCATCACAGATAAAGGCCATCAACTTGCGCTTTTCTACTAAAGAAGAGACTGACTTAGTGTTGAGCCGTTGTGCATTAACCCGAAGTGTCTCATTGACAAACTTAAACGATGTAATTAAAGAAAAGGATCCGGGAGGTGATATCGTAGATGATCCCACTGCATAAATAGTATCAAATATTTATTTATAACTTTAGATAAGCCGCTGGAAACAGCGGCTTTTTTATTACAAATAGGATTTCTCGGTAATCTGACTGGGAAATATCAATATGCCGTTCTCAGGGCTACAGAAAAGTGTCATCGAGATGACAAAAAATCATCGTCTCGATCTCGATTTTTAAAGATTGAAATAACAATTTCTTGCTTCTGGTAAAATAAGTATATATTATCCTCTCCTATAAATAGGTATTAAAAGGATACAGGTGTAAACAGGCTCTTCTTCTTTCTCATACTTTATTTTTAAATACTTCTTTCGATTACTTTTGTTTTTACCCATCGATATATTACTTTTGTCCGTTACAGACAGAAAAACGATAAAACCATTCACAAATATTCAATTCATAAACTATGCGTAAATTAAAAAATGTCCTCCGGGCATCTTCATGCTGTGCTTTTTCAATCTTAATGTGTCTCCCGGCCGCCGGGCAGAATGCATGGAGCGAAGCTGACTGCGTGACCCTGCTGGACAGTACCTCGGTAACCGTGCAGCCAAACGGCTCCGGAAGTTTTGCCGTGTACAAATCGTTTAAAGTACAGACTCCCAAAGGGGCAGTGAATAACCATGTGATCAAGTATGATTATGATCCGCTGACGGCCTTTGCCCGTTTCAAGCAAGTCACCGTGCAGCGTGCCAACGGCGAAACCATGCAGGTGGACGTGACCAAGACCTGCGATTATGCCGCTCCGGCAAGGGCTATTTATTGGGGAGCCCGTCAGATCATGCTCGAACTCGGACGCCTGGAGCCGGGAGATGTCGTTTCCTACGAAATCAGTAAGAAAGGCTTTACTTATGCTCTGCTGGCAGGAGCTGAAGATGATGACGCACGTTTCATTCCGCCCATGCGCGGGCAGTTCTACGACATCGTTCCTTTTTGGGTGAATGAACTCACCCGCCGCAAAGTATACGTTGTCAGTATGCCGATGGAAAAAGAGCTTCAGTTCCAGTTCTATAACGGTGCCTGTACCTCGTCAATGCGTTATGAGGACGGGCGAAAGGTATATACGTTTGCTGTGGACGAAGTGCTTCCTTTCCGGAAAGAGCCCAATATGGTGGATCTTTTTGACGAAGCCCCGAAGCTGATGATGTCGTCTACCCCGAAATGGGAGGATAAGTCGCTCTGGTTTCACGACTTGAACGAGGCATACGGCAGTTTTGCCGCACTGCCCGAGGCTCAGAAGAAAGTGGACGAACTGATAAAGGGAAAAAAGACCGAAATGGAAAAAATCGCCGTATTGACCCATTGGGTAGCCGATAATATCCGTTATGCGGGCATCACCATGGGCGAAGGCGAAGGCTTTACGCTCCATAACACAAAGATGAACTACACCGACCGCTGCGGAGTATGCAAGGACATTGCCGGCACGTTGATCTCTTTCCTGCGTATGGCGGGATTTGAGGCCTATCCGGCCATGACGATGGCGGGAAGCCGCATCGAAAGCATCCCTGCCGATCACTTTAACCACTGTGTGGCAGTGGTGAAGCTGGCGAATGGGACGTATATGCCCCTCGATCCTACCTGGGTTCCTTTCTGCCGCGAGTTGTGGAGCAGTGCCGAGCAGCAGCAGAACTATCTGCCCGGCATTCCGGGAGGTTCCGACTTGTGCCTGACTCCGGTTTCGGCTCCCGAGAATCATTATGTCCGCATCACTGCCGATAACAAAATCGATGCAAAGGGCACGCTGAAAGGTTCGTTTACCATCACCGCCGAAGGTCAGTCGGACAGCAGCATCCGCCGCATCTTTACGCAGGGCTGGCAGACCGAATGGCAAAGCACGATGGAAAGCCAGTTGCTCAACGTATCTCCCAAAGCCCGTATGCTCGGAGTGGACTACGGAAAGGCGCCGAAGGATTATCAGACAGGCCCCATTCGCATCACGTTCCGTTACGAGATACCGGACTATGCGCTGGTTGGTGACCGGGAATTATTGTTGAAACCGATGGTGATGAACAACCTCTATGCGAGCGTTCTCTCGTTCCTGCGCATTGATACCGGCTT
>OKRU01001759.1_pt1 | contig 20968 bp, 8 predicted proteins | sample 1601131 | NCBI WGS metagenome assembly OKRU01 (sample SAMEA3541558, study PRJEB24748) | human gut metagenome | biome: human gut; feature: human-associated habitat; material: faeces | place: China | collected 2012
CCCCATATCAATAGATCTGCCGGCGATAGGGGTAGACCCGCGGCTCAGTCAAAAAGGATAGGTGATAACCCGTTGTGGGATTTTTTAAATCTGATATTTCCACTGGTAAGTAGTGTATTTATAGGAAGTGATTCTTATCAATACGAATTAAATGTAAAAATGGATTTAACAGTTTTTGAACGTTGTCAAGTTTTAGTACTGACAGGTCAAGAAAACAGGCCAAAAATACGGGTAAACGCTGACGTCTTAAAGAGACTGTGGTTTTGATTTTTTATCCGCTACGATCTTCCTGGTGGAGTCTGGCGACTTATTCTGCGCAGGATCACGCACGAATGATGCAGTGATCAAAGGACCAACCTAAAGACCAATTTAATTTGGAGTTACGCAGATGAATCGCGTTTACAAGACCAAGTGGAGTGCTGCCCATCAGCAGTACGTCGTAACTGACGAACACCACGCCACGAAGGGCAAGGCCGCCAAGAGCGCCGTTGCATTCGCTGTTGCCGCTCTTATGATGGCGGCAGGTGCGCAGGCAGCCTATATGGACCCGGGCTTTGTCGCTACGAGTGCTGACGAAGTTAAGGCTGCGCAGAAGTCATGGGAAACTTCTGAATACCAGAAGGACTGGGGCTTGGCAGCAATGAATGCATCCAAGGCCTATGCGCTTGGGTTCCATGGCCAGAATACCATGGTCGGCATCATGGACTCCGGTGCTCTTCTTCAGAAGCATTCCGAACTGGCCGGCGACCGCTTCCACGCAACTCATGTGACAGGTCAGTACGGATCGACCGGTAATCGCTACCCGCAGTCTGTCAGCAGCACCAATAAAGGACAGCCCTATGAAAAGGGCGAAAAGTTCGACGTGACTGGCAACTGGATGGCAGGCGTCAACGACAACCATGGTACGCACGTTGTGGGTACGGTGGGTGCCAACCGCGATGGTTCCGAATTTCACGGCGTTGCCTGGGGCTCAGATATTCTGAGCGGCAATACGGGCGCAACGGACAACAACAACTATGGTCCGTATCAGGACCATGACTTCTTCCATGCCGGTTGGAAGGCCATGGCTGATACTCTCGTGGCTGCCAATGGTGCAGAACGCGGTGGCGTAATCAACAACTCCTGGGGTACGAACATCCGAACGAAGGAAGTTTACAAGTGGAGTGCCGAAAAGGAAGATTGGGTGTGGGATCACTACGTCACCCCGGACGAAGATACGTCCAAGTACGCGACCGGAGACGTTCCTAAGAAGCCTGCTGACGGTCAGTGCTACATGCAGACTGGTCATCTGGCAGCGAATACCGTGCAGGAATCCGAATACGAGTACTTCTATTTCAAGAAGGTTTATGGTGACAAATTCGCCGCAGGAGAGGCAAACTCGGACAAGTCTTTCGTCGACGCCGCATGGGAGGCAGTGAAGGGCACGAACGTCGTGCAGATCTTCACGACAGGCAACCGCAACATGAAGAATCCCTTCTATCGCCCTCTGTATCCGTATTTTAATCCCGAGGCGGAACAGAACTGGATTGCCGTTGCAGGCCTCAGGAAAGCAGACAAGTTTGATCCGGCCAATCCCAAGTACGCCCTGGTGGACGGTTTCAATGAAGCGGGTCTGGGCAAGTGGTGGACTGTTGCCGCCCCCGGCAATGGCATTTACTCCACGATCGTTGGCAAGGATCCCAGCATTACCGAAAGCAACGATCCGCTCAAACCAGCCTACGGTCAGCCTGGTTATGGCAGCAAGTCCGGTACTTCCATGTCGGCACCTCACGTTGCCGGCGCAATGGGGGTCCTCATGTCCCGTTACCAGGACATGAACGCGAAGCAGGTTCGCGATGTGATGTTCACTACGGCTAATCATTACAACGCCGACGGTAGCGTCATGGAAGGCTGGGATAACGTAGACAATTCGAGACCTACGGACGGCCAGGTTTCCGATCGCATGGGTTGGGGTGTCCCGGATCTTGACAAGGGTATGTACGGCCCGGGCCAATTCCTCGGCGAGTTCAAGTACAACATGGCCAACACCAGCCTCGACGTCTGGACCAATAAAATCACCAACGTCGCCCTCGATCAGCGTATGGATGAAGAGGCAGAATGGTTGAAAAACTATCAAACGAACCTTGACGCTGATGATCTGGTGCTTGGCGACAAGTTCATCGTTTTGAATGGCACCGACGACAAGAAGGACCACATCATCGACGAAGAGGATGCGAAGAAGTGGCGTAAGGAATACTTCGAACTGCGCAAGGCCGAAATTGAAAAGAAGCAAGCGAATGACTTTGCTGGCTACAAGGGTTCGCTTGTCAAGGAAGGTGTTGGTACGCTCGTCATGACCGGCGCAAATGAATACAAGGGTGCAACGACCGTTAACGGTGGCACGCTTCTCGCGTTTGCTGAATCCATTGGTACCGACAACGCAGTCAAGGTGGGTGAAAAGGGCACGTTCGGCGTGTTGTCCTCCTATGACGACCAATTCACGATGAAGGGCAAGCTTGAAAGCAAGGCTACCGATGCTGATCTCCTGACGATCAATCTCGAAAAGGGCGGTACGCTCTATATTGACGCCGCCTCCACCGTTAAGGTTCAGAAGGTGAATTTCACCGAAACGAACAACGTCAAGGTGGGTATCGCCGGTGCAGACCGTGAAGGTCTTCTTGATGTCTACGGCGGCAAGAAGGAAGCCTTCACCGGTACCTTCGAATCCGTTGATGGCGGTCTCGGCAAGGTACAGGCTGACAAGCTGAGCAGTGATTCCCTCTTCTTTGAACTGGGCAAGGACGCAAAGGTCGAAGACAAGAAGATCTCCGTCTCCATGAAGAAGAAGGATGGCGTGACGATGGCGTCGTTCGCCGATACCGAAAACCAGAAACAAATTGCCAATGCGATCGAAGTTTCCTTGAACGATCTGACGATTGATGTTCTCTCTTCCACCAGCGAGGATGAGATCACCAATCTCTATTCGACGCTCGACGATGACTTCTACGCCACCGCTCGCAACGCCCTGGTCATGAACGCCACCGCCGTGTCCCGCACGGTCATGGATCAGGCCCGCGGCATGGGTGAAGGTCGCTCTGCCGAAGTCGACAACGGTCGCGCCCGTCTCTGGGCTTCCGGCATCAGCCATTGGGGTGAAGCCGAAGGCAACCGTGACACCATGGACGTTGACTTCCGAGCCGGCTTCCTCGGTGCCGAAGCTCTTGTCCTCGACAACACCAAGTTCGGTGCGTTCTTCGGCTACGGCACGACGGACTTCAAGTCCGGCCTTAACAAGATCGACGGTGATGACAAGCACTTTGGTCTCTACGGTCTTACGGACATCGGACACGTGACCATGACCTACGGTGTCGCCTACACGGACCAGGATCGTGACACGACCCGAGTCTGGGGTGGACGCATCAACCAGCACAGCGAAAACGCTTCCGTCCTTCAGGGCTTCGTTGAAGGTGCGTACAACTTCGACCTGAGCGTTGCGAAGGTCTCCCCGTACGTCGGCTTCACCTGGGCCCGTGTCGAAACGGATGCCGTGGTTGACAACGCCATCGGCCACAGCTTCAAGACCGACGAGATCAAGGACGACATCCAGATCGCCACGCTCGGTGTTCGTACCGCTGTTCCGTTCGCCATGGGCAACATGCCGGTCGCTCTGACGGCCGATCTCGGCTGATCTCACTACTTCGGTGACACCGAAGGTCTCGTGAACGTCCAGATGGGCGAGGGCGGCAAGTTCGCCGCGATCGAAGGTTCTGAACTCAAGGATCAGGCCAACCTCGGTCTCGGCATCGTCGGTCAGGTCGCGAAACACGCCACCGTTGGTGTCTCCTACTCCGGTTCCTGGGGCAGCGACATCAACACGCACGGCATCTTCGCCAACGTTCGCTTCAACTTCTAAACCTTCAGGGTTGGAAGCAGGCTTCATAACCTGCGGATGATTGTAAACGGCCGGCTCTCTTCATGAGGGTCGGCCGTTGCTTCCAGTCAGCCTGTTGCCAACGCTCATAAATAGTCTCTAACTAACCAGTGAGGAGCAATAGGCAATTTTATTTAGCGTGGAAACACTAACGTCGTAAAAAACGACCGCGTGTTTACCCTCGAAATGGATATTCTCAAAATGTTTGATGTCTGGCTTTCAGGCAATTGATTTGTGTTGATCCTTGTCATCGACTTTGCCCGGTGCCATTGTAAACTGCTGGGGGACTTGCGCTAAGAAGTGGACACTTGAATGGTGTCAATAGATGCGCTTCAGAGCAAGGGTAAGCCATGATGTGCTCGAGATGCTTTTATTTCATGAAATTCGTGCAAAAGCTGATTCTGTTGTCTGCATGTGGATAAGCTTCAGGTGTCTCCGTTCGCAGTAGCGGAGATACAGGACCAACCATAGACCCCATACATTTGGAGTTACGCAAAATGAATCGCGTTTTCAAGACCAAGTGGAGTGCTGCCCATCAGCAGTACGTCGTTACGGACGAACATCACGCCACGAAGGGCAAGGCCTCCAAGAGCGCCGTTGCCCTTGCCGTCGCCGCCTTTATGATGGCCGCCGGCGCCCAGGCTGCTTATGTTGAACCCGGTTTCAAGGCCACGAGCAGTACCACCATCGCCGAAGCTCAGCGTTCCTTCGAAACGGCTGAATACCAGAAGGACTGGGGACTTGCCGCCATGCACGCCTCGAAGGCCTACGCTCTTGGGTTCAACGGCAATGGTGTGACCGTCGGCGTCATGGACTCCGGCGCTCTCCTGAACATTCATCCTGATCTTACTGGCGATCGTTTCAGTGTTTCCGAAGCCAAGGGAAACTACGGTTCCACGGGCAACCGCTATCCGCAGGCTGTTGATAAGGACAAGGGTAATGTTGGCAATCCGTTCGATAAGAATGAAGCGTTTGACATCAATGGCAACTGGAAGGAGGGTGTCAATGACTCACACGGCACGCACGTGACGGGTACTGTTGGCGGCAATCGTGACGGCAGTGAATTCCACGGTGTGGCATGGGGTTCCGACATTATCGTCGGAAACACCGGCGCAACTGACGACAACAACTACGGTCCTTTCCAGGACTACACGTACTTCCAGAAGGCCTGGGGAGACCTTGCTGAAAAGGTCGCAGCTGCTAATGGTAATCGCGGTGGCGTGATCAACAATTCCTGGGGTACGAACACTCGCGTTGAAGACCAGAAGGACAAGGGGCACGACGGCTACAACACCGGCGTTCACCTCAACGTGAACACTGAAGCTGAAACCGACTACGAGTTCATGTTCTTCGCCAAGCGTTATGGCTTTGATCAGACTGTTGCTAACGGCATCGTGGACGACAAGTCCTTCGTTTATGCCGCTTATGAAGCTGTCAAGAACAAGAACATTGTTCAGATCATGACTACGGGCAACCGCGACATGAAGAACCCGTACTACCGTGCTCTCTATCCGCTCTACAACCCGGCCGCTGAAAAGCACTGGATTGCTGTTGCCGGTTTGAAACAGGGTTCCAAGGTTGGTTCTTACGAACTCGTCAAGAACTTCAACGAAGCCGGTCAGGGCAAGTGGTGGACGGTTGCCGCTCCTGGCAACGCCATTTACTCGAGCACGACGGACGATCACGGCAATCCGGGCTACGCTGCCTGGGGTGGTACTTCCATGGCTGCGCCGCACGTTGCCGGTGCCATGGGCGTCCTGATGTCTCGCTATGACCAGATGAATGCGCTTCAGGTTCGTGACGTCATGTTCACGACGGCCAACCATAAGAATGCCGACGGTACCAACATGGAAGGCTGGACTGACGTGGATGGTACTATCCGTGAGGATGGCGAAGTTTCCGACCGCATGGGTTGGGGCGTGCCTGACCTCGACAAGGGCATGTACGGTCCCGGCCAGTTCCTCGGCACCTTCGAATACAACATGGCCACGGCGGGTTCCCTTGACGTTTGGTCAAACGACATCTCCAACAAGGCGCTTGATCAGCGCAAGAAGGAAGATGACAAGTGGATGACGGCAACGAAAGACGGTACAGATTTGGCGTATGGCGACATCATCACGGGTAAGGATTTCGTCGTTAAGGACGGCGACGATAACGTGACCGAGGAAGAGCGTACATCTCATGTTGTCGGTGAGACCGAGAAGCAGGTTCTTCTTGCTGCGTATGCTGAACGCGCTAATGCCATCAAGGAGAAGCGTAAAAACGATGATGCTGGCTACAAGGGTACGCTTGTCAAGAAGGGTGAAGGCACTCTCATCATGACGGGCAACAACTCCTACGCCGGTACGACGACGGTCGAAGGTGGCACGCTCCTCGCCTTTGCCGAATCCATCGGTACTGACAACAAGGTTACGGTCAAGACTGGCGGTACGTTCGGCGTTCTCTCGAGCTACAACGATCAGTTCACGATGAAGGGGCACCTTTACAGCAAGGAAGCCACGACGAATACGCTTGAGATCGACCTCTCTCAGGGCGGCAAGCTTTACGTTGACGCAGGTTCCAACGTGAAGGTCCAGAAGGTTATCTTTGGTAGCAACAAGGAGATCGCTGTTGGTCTTGCGGGTGCCGATACCGAAACGCTCGTGAAGGCTTGGAACTCCAAGGAAGCTGCGGTGACTGGCTCTTTCGAGGTTGCTGACGGTCAGCAGGTGTTTGATGGCGTCACCACCAAGAACATGGATGTCAAGTCTGTTTTCTTCAAGCTCGGTCAAACGACTGTTGGCGACAAGAAGATCGACGTCAAGATGGAAAAGAACGCCGACGTGACCTTCGAACAGTTTGCCAGCACGGCTAACGAACAGAAGATCGCTGCAGCCATCGAAGCTTCCGGCAACAAGCTCACGGGTGAAATCCTGTCCGCCAAGACGGAAAATGAAATCCGTGACACGTACCGCGCACTTGACGATGACTTCTACGCCACGGCCCGCAATGCTCTCGTCGTGAACGCCACCGCCGTGTCCCGCACGGTCATGGATCAGGCTCGCGGCATGGGTGAAGGTCGCTCCGCTGAAGTTGACAACGGTCGCGCCCGCATCTGGGCTGCCGGCATCGGTCACTGGGGAGAAGCTGAAGGCACGAAGAACACGATGGACGTCGACTTCCGCACCGGCTTCCTCGGTGCCGAAGCCCTTGTCCTCGACAACACCAAGTTCGGTGCCTTCTTCGGCTACGGTACGACGGACTACAAGTCCGGCCTCAACAAGATCGACGGTGAAGACAAGCACTTCGGCGTCTACGGTCTGACGGACATCGGCAACGTGACGATGACCTACGGCGTGGCTTACACCGACGAAGATCGTGACACGGTTCGCGTCATGAACACCAATGTCAACCAGCACAGCGAAAACGCCTCTGTCCTTCAGGGCTTCGTTGAAGGTGCGTACAACTTCGACCTGAGCGTTGCGAAGGTCTCCCCGTACGTCGGCTTCACCTGGGCCCGTGTCGAAACGGATGCCGTGGTTGACAACGCCATCGGCCACAGCTTCAAGACCGACGAGATCAAGGACGACATCCAGATCGCCACGCTCGGTGTTCGTACCGCTGTTCCGTTCGCCATGGGCAACATGCCGGTCGCTCTGACGGCCGATCTCGGCTGATCTCACTACTTCGGTGACACCGAAGGTCTCGTGAACGTCCAGATGGGCGAGGGCGGCAAGTTCGCCGCGATCGAAGGTTCTGAACTCAAGGATCAGGCCAACCTCGGTCTCGGCATCGTCGGTCAGGTCGCGAAACACGCCACCGTTGGTGTCTCCTACTCCGGTTCCTGGGGCAGCGACATCAACACGCACGGCATCTTCGCCAACGTCCGCTTCAACTTCTAAGCCTTCGGGTTTTGAAGCAGGTGACATCACCTGCGGATGACTGAAAACGGCCTGCAGTTCTTCGGAGCTGCAGGCCGTTGTTTTATTCTGATCAGTCGCTACGAGGCCCGGCCCTATTGCTTGACGTAGGGGCCTTCACCGTGTCCTGACCTCAATGCCCATCTCAACACAGAGAGTCCAACCGTTCCGCTGAGCGAGAACGACGTTCTAAAAAGGGGAGCAACAGTCAGGTCGACACGATCAGCCATGGAGAGATGTCTGCTAGAGACGGCTTTTGTCCTGCGAAGCCGCCACCAGACTTCAAACTCCCGTCTTGTTGTCGGGGATATGGAGGGCACCCGAGACGACGGCGAAAGAAGGCGGCCTGCGGGATTTTCCGTGCGACAGATGTTGACGCACGAGGTCCTCATAATGAACTCATCAGGAAGCGGGAAGAAAGAGAGGGAGTGTCTCGGAAGATAATGTCTGACGAGGATGGAATCAATCGGCGGCAGCTTTCCTCAAGTCAGCAACTGTCCACTGCTGCAGGGAGTAGAGTTTCATCAAGGAGTTCGTGAATGCAGGATTTCAACAAGGAATGTGCGGCCTCGTCCGACAAGGGCAGTGAACCTGTCGTCCTTTGCTCGAAGATGGTGAGGATTGCCGCTGCGTTCCTCAAGGAGACGGATTCGGAAGGCTATGAGATGCTCTGCGAAGGCCTTGCAAAGGCCAATCCCGACTCGATCGCCTTCATCAACGAGCACCTCCTCAAGGGGAGAACTGGTGACTCTGAGCAGGCTGAATGGGACCTTCCGTCCCTCATCATCGGGCACAGTGTGGCGCTCGCGGGCGGCCGCTGCGCGATCATCGAGCCCGGGTCCGAGGAGAGTCCGCGTGGATGGCGCATCAGAGTGAAGAAGGGTGGCAGAGAAAAAGTCACGAAGGTCTGGGACCGGTTCTCTGCCAGCGACATGAGGCATGACATCAAGTTGTCGAGCGTTGCACGTCTGAGCGAAAAGGAGCGGGTGCTGCTCAATTCTTCAGCCGAGCCCGTAACGATGCGTCTGGAGCTCGAGCCGGAGCCCCATCTGGTCCTGACCGTGAACGGCGCTTTGGCGGAAGATTTGGGTTTGACCCATTGGTCTCCATCGTTGGGAATCATCAGCATCGTGAACGGGACCGTAAAGACCGTGAGGGTCAATACGGAAATCGAAGAGATTGACGGCGAACTTCATTACGAGCTCAGCGTTGAGGCAGTCATGCAGATCATGGCGATAGACGATGCCTGGCTCACGACGTCCGTAGTGCCAGGATCGTGGTATTGCCGGGTTCCGTCTGTCGACGGCACCAGAGTTCCCGTGGCCTGGAGCATGACGGCGCACAACACCGTTGCGGTGCCGATGCCGGCCTCTGTCTACGCGGACCTCAACAGAAGAATTCCGTGGTTGGGCGTTGACGACGCGGAGAGGTGGATCGCCCAGATGTTGCGCGAGGGCCAAAGTTTACGCATAAGGAATGGTTAGGAAATAACTTGTGAGTCTTCGACATGCTTGAAACCACGAATGATGGAGTTCCAGTACCCAACTCCAGAATAGGATCAAGTGCGATCTGACCAATTCTCCGTCGGTGATCTTTGTTCCCTTCAGATATTCATTGTTGTCAATGTCACATCTAACCTTCAGTCCGGTTCGCGTCGTCGTGTTGCTGATTAGATTCACAACGGTCTCAATATCAACCAACGGCTGACCGGCCCAATTTTCCGAGACTGTCGGCATCCGCCACGCCTTCTGATTGAGCAAAACACCGTGCTTGTGCAAGATCCTTACACAGTCAGCACAAGCCGGTCGCTCCATGGATTGAGGTTTTCAAGGCCTTATGAAAAAGCTCCGGCGTCGAAGGGCGCCGGAGCTTTCATCATGCTGGTTTGGCCGATCGTGAAGGCGACTTAAGTCCGCCTGATTCGGCAGAAACGTACTGACGGCGAGAGCGAGGTTGCGCACGCCGTCAGGCGCTCAAGCTCATGGCCTGCGACGAGGTCTGAGTCTGGCTCCCGCTTTGAGCAACCACTGGCAAGTGGTTCTGCAGAGCCCCACAAAAGGCTCCCATGGTTTCATAGTCGAGAATCCGGTTGAGTGGCTCACTGATGTGTTCCATGAGCGGGAAGGCCGGCGTTGGGGGGGCTCGCTAGCTGACTGAAAGAAAAAGAAGAGTTTTTGCGCACGTGTACTCGCAACAAGCATTTAACGCAGCCCGAAACAAGTAGGCGATACGCGTCCTCCGAACGCCGCGCCGCCTGCGCCGACGCACGCGTTGTTTTACTCCACCTCGTGGGCCACCCCCGCTTCGGTGTTACCCACCAACGAGCGACGGGTGATTGCGTCTCTTTTGTGGAATTGAATCTCAGAATCGCTCACCGCTAACACTTGATCTTCCGCAAAGTGTACAAATGTCCCTTTGATATAATTGGAAAACTTTCTTACAAGAAGCCGCCTGTTATTAACGCGAACAGTTAACGCGAAACGCAACCATGATATTGTTGCATCGGCTATCGAGAAGTTGATATGATTTTAATACCCCCCCCCAGGCCAATAGTTCCCAGCGATGAGCCGACCTCACCTTTAGTTCAAGCCCTTGATCTGCTTCGTCTTGATGATGCGGAATTCAAGCAACGTCTCTTCGCCGGCTGTCGCCCAGAAGACAGCCGCCCTCTCTCGTGGGATCTCTGCTACGGCTTTTTCCATCAGAACCATCAGCAGTTTCTTGATGGCATCCCCTCTTCAACAAGTCTTGAGCTAGGCGCGTTACAGCTTTCTTCGTATCTCGCGTCCTTCGGCATGTACCGAAATGCGGTTCTGCGCACGCATAACCGTCGTCTTTTTTCGGCCATTCTTCACTCACTCTTCGAAAAGGCCCGAAACGCCCACATCAACCCGTATGTCTCCAACGGGATTCTCAGCGTCAATCAACTCAACGACCTGATTCTGGCCGTGTCCGAAGGCTATCAGGCGTTCCAGTCTCATTCCGGTTATCCCCGGCCAAGCCCGCCAAGCGTCACGCTTGTCTCAAAAATCCTGATGGGTGTTATGGGCGTACTACCGGCATTTGACACTTGCTTCAAGTCCGCGATCCAAGCCTTTAACCCTCAGGCCCCTGAAAGCTGCCGCCTCTCCGACAAGCTTGATACCGCTTCTCTCTCGGCACTTCTCAATGTGGTGCAAGACCCCAATGTCCAGAGCTATCTCAAAACAAGACTCGACGGCGTGATTGAAGTCTCGGTGAAGGAGCAGAACGGGCAAATAAAACAAATACAGGCGTCATATCCTCCAATGCGTTTATTGGATTTGTATTTCTGGTCATATGGTCTGAAAGGAAATTTCAAAAATAAAATTAAAACAAAATGAGAAATACTATTCTCGCCATATATTTTAGTTTTACTTAAACATTCATCAAGCCCATCGGTTACCTTATCATGAATAAAATATTTAAATCATTTTTCAACAGTAACACAGGTTGTTTTGTTGTTACTAGCGAAGCGAAATCATATGCAAGCAAAGGTTTTAAGAAACAAATAAGTTCTGCGATTATAGTATCTGCCCTCTTGACCTTGAGCGCCGGTTCCTTTGCCGAAGACTATCAGAACGCCAGTAATGCAAGAGTGATCGGATCTTTCTCCAACGGGCAAATTACTTTCTTTGATAGCAATAAGACTGTAAACATCAAAAATTTGCCCAATTGGAATACAGACCTTACGACTCAAGAGGGCTTAAATAACCGATTTCACGTTGATGGCAACGGGAATGTTCTCTTGACCCCGTACGAACCTGATAGCCAAATCTTGAATGACGCAAAATACCTTCATGAAGTTTTTAACAGCCACGAAGACGAACGCATTCTATTATTTGATCGTTATGAACAAGCTCACTCAAACGGTGGCTATGTCGTATTTAGAGAACTCACAAAGAATAGCAATGGAAAATTTATTCTGAGCGGAGAAAAACGATCAGGTTGGATGTATGGACCTTCTGTGGATGTTGATGATTTTAAAAACAGTCCTTTACTTTCTGAATTAACAAATATTCTTGATCCAGAGATCCTAGTCAAGCCATCTACGTCTAACACAAACAAAGAAATAACCCTTACTCGCAAATTATCAAATCTCTCAGATGGCGATATTTCCGCAGACAGTACTGATGCCATTAACGGACGTCAGATTTGGGAACTAAAGAAGGAATTGGGTGGAAGCACTGAATATTTGAGTGTCAATGCTACCCATGACATCGCTGAACCTCAAACATCCGCTAAAGCTCAGGGTGCACACTCTCTTGCAATTGGAGAGAATGCCATAGCTTCCGGCGAGCATTCGCTTGCCATCGGTACTAATGCCCAAATAAAAGTGGGCGTTGTGCAAGCTGTGGCATTAGGTGCTAACAGTGCCGTATTGCAGTCCGATGTTCTCCCTACCGATATAAACGGTGTGGTTTCTGTTGGCAACTCTTCATCCGACAGCGGCTTCAATCGCCGCATTGTCAATGTGGCGAATGGCGTCAACGACCATGATGCCGCTACGGTTGGTCAGCTCAAGAGTGAAACATCTGGCTTTGCCAAACTCGATGGTTCGAACATTAATGTCGACAACGGCAAGTGGTTGACTGCACTTGGCAGTACTTCAGCCAATCCAATTGCTCAAGGCAATAAACACTTTGTCACCGGTGAACAAATCGCCGAAGAGACTAGAGTTGTATTAGGCAAATACATCACAGGCGGAACCACTACAGTAGCTCAGAATTTGAATAACCTCGACAAAGCCATTGATACCGTTGTTCAAACGAAAGCTTCTAAAAATGAACTCAAGGATGCCTTTGACTTTGAACGCAACACAACCAACGCGAACAAGGTACAGAACCAAGCTCGCAAAGCAGTCACTGTTGCGTCAAACGATTCTCTTCTCCAAGTTTCCGCTGGTTATGGTGATACTGCGGGTCACTACTCCCTTCAACTCGTGAAGGGTTCGATTGCGGATGGTACTGCCGGCGCGGGATTGGTGACCGGCAAGACCGTATTCGACTATGCCAACCAGAATCTTGCCGCCATTGACGGAAGCAACATTGATCCTGACAACGGTCAATGGCTGACGAAGCTCGGTTCCGTCAATGCATCCGCCGTTTCTTCCGGCAACACTCATTTCGTGAGCGGCGCTCAGGTTGCCGCTGAGACGCGTGTGGGCGCAAAAGGCAATTACATCCTGAGCGAAAACTCCGCCGCAGCCAATTTGCAGGCACTCGACAAGGGTCTCGGATCTGTCGCCGATGCCGTTGGTGACAAGGTCAACAAGTCCGAAGTAAAGGACCTTGTCAAGGTGACTAACGGATCACACACGCAGGTAACGTCCGACGATACGCCAGACGGTGGTGTTGAATACAAGGTCGACGTCGTCGCCGACGGCTTGGTTGCGGACGGCAATGCGGGGCTCGTTACAGGCGGCGCCGTCAAAACGGCCATCACCAACGACATCAAGGCTGCCTTTGACTTCACGACTAATACGGGTAATGCTCATGCTGTTCGTGATGAAGCCCGCAAAGCCGTGACAGTGAGTTCAGCCAACTCCACTCTTCTGGGGGTGACGTCCGAAGCGGACGAAGCCTATCACACGACGAATTACAAGCTTGACGTTAAGACCGGCGCCGTTTCCGCCGCGAATGAAGCCCTCGTGACTGGCAAGACGGTCCACGACTACATCGCCGGTGAAAAATTTGCCAAAGTCGACAACATGGGGGACTACGTTGCCGTTGCGGATGGTCAGAACACCACGGTAACGACGAACAAGAACGGCGACAAAACAACGTACTCCGTGAATGTCACGGGCAATGGTGCTGTTGAGCAGGGTAATGCCGGTTTGATGACAGGCGGCGCCGTGTTTACCGAAACACGCCTGGGTCAGGACGGGCACTATGTGAAACATGCCAATTCCGCTGCTCAGAACTTGTCCGCGCTTGATACTCAGATATACACCAACACGGAAGCGCTGAAGGGCAAGGTCAACACAAGCGACGTCTCGACCATTGCAAAGCAGTCCGTCAAGGTGGTCGGAAGCGGCGACAACGTGCGTGTCAACGGCTCTACGGATGATGATGGCGCGCTGTCTTATACCGTAAGCGTGCGTGACGACGGCACGGTGGGTGGCGACAAGGATGCTCATCTGGTCACGGGCACCACGGTTAAGGCTGCCATCGACACGAATATCGGGAACGCCTTCAACTTCACGTCGCCCGTTAACACCACCTATCGCAACGCGGTTCGCGATCAGGCCATGGAAGCCGTCAAGGTGGCCGCAGATGGCCCCCTCACGCTCAGTGCAAGTGCCGGAACGGATCACTCTAAGACTTATACGCTTGGCATCAAGGCGGAAGGCAAGATCGCAGCGGACGACAAGGGGCTTGTGACCGGTGGCGCTGTCTATGACTACGTGAAGGACTTCACGACTGGTCAGGGCTACGTGACAACGGACGGCGCGAACATTGATGTCGACGGCAGCAATAGCAAGTGGCTCTCGAAGCTCGGAACGCAGGCCGGTACGGCAGCCGTTTCTGATGCCAACAACCACTTCGTGACGGGCAAGGACGTATATGAAGCCACGCACGTGACGAATGACGGCAACTATGTCAAGGGAACCAATTCGGTTGCGGCCAATCTTGCGGCGCTCGACAATGGGCTCAGCTCGAAGATCGGCAAGGACAACCTCACCAGTGTGTTGGCCTTCAAGGACGGCAAGCATGTAACCGTTGGTGAGGCTGTGCTTGAAAATGATAAGTGGACGTATGCCGTTGACGTAAAGGCGGACGGTGCCGTGACGGCTGGCAATGATGCGCTGGTCACCGGCGGTACGGTTCACAATGCTGTCAAGGATCTGGCGAGGAACGACCTTTCGAACGTGACGGCGATCACCGGTTCCGGCCTCACTGTCGTTCAGAATGCCGTCGTTTTTGATGCCGGTGATTTCGTCACCGTGACGCATGCCAAGGACAACAACGGCAAATTCAAGGTTGATCTGACGACGACCGGCACCGACAAGGCTCTCAACGAAACCAATCGTCTGGTTACGTCGGATACGCTGAAGTCCGTGCTCGCCTCCAATGAAAGCGACATCATTGACGGCCTCGCCGGCACATATGCCGCTCTCGACGCCAACAATCTGAAGGCCGAAAACGTCGAGGCCTGGCAGACCAAGCTCAAGGGTGAAGTGGCCGCTGGCGTCAAGGGTTTCGTCACCGGCGACGCACTCCACAGCGAAGTGCGCGGAACGAAGGATGGCCAGTTCATCAAGACCACAGAATCGACGGCTTCCAATTTGCTCAAGCTCGATGACAACCTGGCCAAGGTTGTGGATGTGAGCGGCACCCTTAAGGTGGCCGACCTTGACCTTTCCAACTTGTCCAAGGCCGGTTCGAATGTGATTACCAGCTTGAGCCGTCAGGCGATCACGTTCCAGAACGGTGAATTCGTGGTTGCCCAGTACGACACCAATACGGGCGTCGCGCAGCTCGGCGTGGATTCAACGGGAACTGACAGGACTTTGCCGACGGCGGGCAACAAGCTTGTCACATCGACCACGCTTGAGGCTGTTCTGGAAGCCCGTGAGGGAGAGATAGGTCAAACCTACGCCACTGTCACCGGCGACAACATTGATGTTGACGGCGGCCAGTGGCTCACCAAGCTCGGAACGAAGGCTGGTACGCTAGCCATCTCTCAGGCTAATGCGCACTTTGTGACTGGACGAGAGGTCTTTGCCGAAACCCGCGTTGATGCCAACGGCACATTCGTAAAGGCTGATGCTGCCACGAAGGACAATCTCAAGGCCCTTGACCGAAACCTCTCGGTCGTGGTGGATGGCAACGGCACGTTGAAGGTCGCCGCAATGGATCTCTCCAACGTCAAGTCGATCACGGGGGATGGTCTGACGGCTGTTCGCGAGGCCATTGCATTTGCCGACGGCGACTTTGTTTCTGTGACGCATGCCAACGACAATGAAGGAAAGTTCAAGATCAACCTGTCGACGACCGGTACTGACAAAACCCTGACGGACGACAATCGATTGGTGACGTCTGAAACGCTCAAGTCCGTTTTGACGTCCGATGATTCAATCCTGCACGGCGAGTTCGCAGCGTTGGACGCTTCCAATATTGAAGGCGCCAATCTCGAGTCGTGGCGCGCTACGCTCGGCAGCGGCGCTCAAGGCATTGGTGCCGGTTCCAAGGGATTTGTGACGGGCGAACAGATCTACAACTGGGCGACACCTGTCGTCACTTCTCGTGCCGGCGGCTTCACCTTCATTGATCCCAACAACTCGCTCGGTCAGAACCTGGGACTCATCGACAAGACGCTCGGTGAACATCAGAAGGCCATCGGCGGCATTCAAGACCAGATTGACGGCATCAACACCGGCAACAGCAACCTTCAGACGGCCTTGGATAACTTGAAGCAACAGCTTCGCGATGACCTTGGCGGTCAGGGCTTTATTGACTGGATCAACAGCAAGGTCGAACACCCTGATCAGGGTTCCGATCTGACAACAACCGACAAGGTTGAAGCCGGCAACAAGAATCCCGTGACCTCCGCGGGTGTTTATGACTACCTGCATGGCAACACCATTGCCCTTGGCAAGAATAGTACCGTCACAGGGGAATATGGCACGGCTGTCGGCTACAACAATACTGTCGCGGGTAACAAGTCCGGCGCTTTCGGCACCCTGAATTCCATTGCTTCGGGTGCTGACGGCAGCTTTGTGGTCGGTACGGGCAACAAGCTTGAAGAAGGTGCCAAGGATACGTTCGTGCTCGGCAGCGGCGTGACGACTGGTGCGAAGAACGCCGTCGTTCTGGGTGCGGGCTCAGAGGGCGTTGACAATGCGGTGTCGGTGGGGTCGTCGAACAACAAGCGCAAGATCGTGAATGTTGCAGACGGCATCATTGCCGAAGGCAGTTCGGATGCCGTGACGGGCGGTCAACTTTATGAAACCCAACAGGCCATCCAAGAAAACTCGCGGACGATCAACGAAGTCGCCAGCAATCTGCATGACGAAATCAATCGTTCAGCTGCAAACTCTGCCGCGATTGCTGCTTTGCATCCGTTGGGCCTTGATGAAGAGCATCACTGGTCTGCCGCTGCCGGCGTCGGCAGTTACGGCGGCGAACAGGCCGTATCCGTCGGCATCTTCTACAAGCCGACTGAAAACTTCATGATGAATCTCGGCGCGTCCACCGCTACGGAAGGCGACCGCATGTTCAATGCCGGCGTTTCCTACCGCTTCGGCGCACCTTCGACATACGGTTCTCCGACGACTTCGCAATTGTCCGCCAAGGTTGTGGCGTTGTCCAACCAGAACCTGGCACTCGAAGCGCAGCTCGAAAGCTCCCGTTCTCGTGAAGAAAACATGGCGAAGAAGGTTGCCCGTTCTCAGGAAGACCTTGAAGCCTTACGAGCTGAAATCGAGCAGATGAAAAAGTTGCTCGGTCTTGACAAGAAAGAGAAGGCTGTCAAGACGCGCGCAACTAATCCGTAATCGTTCAGAGCACAAAACGGAAGCGGCATCTCCAATAGGAGGGCCGCTTCCGATTGCGATGACGGCATTTACGGTTGCACCAATACACGCCGAGAACGGCTACGTGGATGCAAATCCAGGGGCCATCGACATCTCCGCCGTTCCATGACGCTCCGGTCCAGATGCTCGGGCGTTCATCTTGTCGATACCTCATAACACCCACCCAACACCCATACGAGATTCACATGCACAATCAATACTCGCCCTATCTCCTAAAGGCCTCTCTCCCGACCGCCGTAGCGGCTGCGCTGCTTTCGTTTGCTCAGATGGCAAACTCGACCGTTACGGATTATTCGCCCGACTTTTCAAACGCCGTCGAAATCTCCTTCAATAAGGTTACGGCGACCAATCCGACACAGGCTGATCGAGGCTGGTTTGGTACAACCACTTCGTCAAACCACTGTGGGCTCGAATTCAAATTGACGAACTCACAAATGCGCGATGTTGACGTCATCGGCGCTTGGCGAACCAGTAGTGGTACCTACGACTCTCAAGTACGGGAGAACAAGCTCCTCATCGCCGGAAGCAATGTCAACGTCAAACGTGTGATGGGGTCGTATCTCGGAGAAGATACTGTCGACAACGCCATCAGCGTATTTGACAATGTCCTTGAGATCTCCGAAGGTCAAACCCAGGAAGCCTGGGGCGTGTATGTCGAAGAAATCAATGCCGAGGCTACGAACAACCATGCAGTCATGTCGGGCGGCAAAGCCGAATACTTCGTCGGCGTAGCCCACGTCAACAACGGTTTCCAGATGTCGGGAAACAGCTCTACCCAGGCCACGCTTGGGGCTGATGACGTCTCGTCCAAGATCATCACCTCGGACATTCGCAACAATCGCACGATCATGACGAGCGGTGAAGTGACACAGCTTTACGGAGTCCTCAAAAGGACCGAATCGCACATGGTACTGTCGGGCGAAACCTCGCATAACACACTCGAAATCTACGGCGGCACTGTTGGACTGGCTTACGGCGTGATTACCACTGCCAAGGGTAAGTATGACAACAATGCGGTCATCATTCATGGTGATAATTCAGACACCAAAATGATTTCCAGCTTGCACGGGATCCTGTTCAACCCCAACCTGAACGCGGCTCAGGATGTGAATACCACCTTCACTGGAAACACTGTTACCATTGACGATGCGCATGTCGGCGTCGTCTATCTGAATCAGACCCAATCCAACGGTAAGTTCACCTATACCAACAACACACTAAATCTAACGAATGCCCAGAGCGAAACCGCTTACGGTATTTTTACTTCTTTCACTGACGATGGCGTGGACACTCAAATCGACAAGATTGAGAACACCGTCATCACGCTCGAAAACAGTACACTGACCGGAGATGTCTATCTGATTCGGGATCATTCGAAATCGAGCACCAGCGAAATCACCGGCAATTTCGTCAATTTGATCGGAACGTCCACCGTAGCCGGGACACTGTCTTTCGTCGATTCCAACTCGGCCAACGTCCATAACAACGGCCTTCGTGCCCAAGGCGTCCATTCTGTCGGTCAGTTCGCAGGGCAATACGACACGCTGAAGCTCACTGTCGGGACAGAAAACAACGCTGCGACCGGTGCGCCTATTCTGACGTTAGCTCAAGGCGATTTGGATCTCTCAGACATTGATGTCACGATCAGCAACCTTGACGGCCTCAATGCCGACGAAAGCTACAAGCTCATTCACACCGTCGGCGGCACGATCCATGTCGACGCCGGTACGGTTTTCAAGACCGAGGGGACGCTCTTTACGGACACAACATGGAAATTCACGAAGGACTTCGATAAAGACACGCTGTCGACAGGAGATTTCGTAAAGGATGACGGTGGCTCCGGCATCATTCCGGACGTCACCCCAAACGTCAACTCTCGTACCCTGTCTGATGCGATTCTCGGAAGTGTTGCCGTCATCAACCAAGGAGCTTCGTTTATCGCAAACGAAGGCTTGAACGCGATGGACTCCGCTTCGTTAGTCGATCAGTCTGCTGTGTTTGGTACGCTCGGCGGCGGCAAAACACGCTATGACACCGGCTCGCGCGTTGATGTCGACTGCATGTCCCTCGTTACGGGGCTTGTCACGCGCGTCACGCCCGAGTGGATGGTCGCGGGTTATGTTGAAGCTGGTTTCGGCAACTCCGAAAGCAGTACTCATGACGCTTCAGCCGAAGGCAACCATGATTACTATGGCGTCGGTCTGGCTTCGCGCTATCACTTCAACCTTCCTGTCTACGTTGACGGCTCGCTCCGCTTCGGTACCGCCTCGACGGAATTCTCCGGGAAGTACACTGAAGAGTCTGCCAAGTATGATGCCAACAGCCTCTATGGCTCCGCACACATTGGTCTGGGATACGTGTTCGACCTTGCCGATAAGGTGTCTCTTGACGTTTACGGTCGCTACATCTTCACGTACCTCGAAGGCGATACGGTTTCGCTCGGCACGACTGATCACGAAAGATTGAAATCGGAGGATACAAAGACCCACACGATGCAGGTTGGTGCCATGCTTCGCGGCACGACGCCCGAAAACATTAGTTGGCGTTTCGGCCTGGCATATGAACATGTAGCCGACGGCGATGCCGAGTCGACCGTTTTCACGAAGACCGATCTCGTTGCTCTGGATATTCCTACGCTCGAAGGCGATTCGGGCATCGTGGATCTGGGGATTACAATGCGCTCGAAGCCAACTGATCCGATGGCGCTTGATCTTGGTCTCAAAGGATACGTCGGGGATTATCAGGGCGTAACCGGCACCGTGACCTGGAGCTACGCGTTCTAAGAGGTGTGTAGCACTTTAATGCCACTCCCCTGCGCATGAAAGCGGGGAATTAAACTAGGGCGTACAATCACGGTTGTACGCCCTAAAATGTTATGGGGGACAGTAGTTGCTCGGTGCCGGATGTGCGATCCCTTCGCGTTTCTAAAATGAGCCCTCGAGTATCGATCCCCTGTCTGAGCATCATTGCTCGAATACTAAATGGACCTTGTTGACATAGTCTTCATGGGTTACTAACTCGCAGACTGCCGAAAATCATTTCACCTCCTCAAGAAAGGCCACGCTTGCTGCTAGCGAAAACAGCCCCGATTAAACAGGGCCTTTAAGAGAAGTGTCTGCTTCGTTTCTGGGCTTTGAGAAAGCTCTTCAAAAGTACCCTGAACAATCGTTTGCACAGCAATTTATCTTGTGTAATAGACAAGAGTTCTCAGGGCGCAAAATTAAAGAGGGCTTTTGAAGTGCTTCCTTGAGTGATCTTTTGACGACTTGCAGGATGGAAGAGGGAGTACCGGCACAGCCTGCGAGCAGAAGCGCGGAGGAGAGGGCGAAGAGTATGGGAAGCCTGGTCATGACAACTCCCGAATGTGGCGATGGATTTGAGAAGACTCCCGCATGCTCGGCGGATGAGCCTTCCGGATACAGATCATTGTGCAAACGCCCGCGCAGGACTAAGCCGAGGGCATTTTTCCTGGCATCCTAGGGAAACCCCCTAGAGCAGGCGATGAGGACATTGACCCAAGGACAGATTTGCCGTTCTGAAGCGTCCGAGGCCCCCACAAACGGCTGTTTGTTTGCGATAATCACGCCAACATTTGCGGATGAC
>OKRU01001763.1_pt1 | contig 20946 bp, 15 predicted proteins | sample 1601131 | NCBI WGS metagenome assembly OKRU01 (sample SAMEA3541558, study PRJEB24748) | human gut metagenome | biome: human gut; feature: human-associated habitat; material: faeces | place: China | collected 2012
TAGGGAAATAGTGTATCTATCTGACGATGAGCAGTGGGATGATTTGTTTTCTAAATTGTTAGATGAACCTATTATAGATTTTCCGGATGTCGCAAATAAAAAAACAAAGCCAAGAAAGAAGAGCATTGGTTTTTGCGGGAATAAAAAGAAAACGGATTTGTTCAGGGAAACACAGATTTTGCTTTGTGAGAATAAACAAATCCTAGAACAATTTGGTCCAGATTCGTTGGTTGCAATTAATAACCCTATGTCATCAGCTATCAATACATGGAATCAGTTTAAGCAAAATATTATTATTCCCAATAATAGAAAAATAGTGGAAGCTTTTGAAAGTAATATTTCGGTTCTTTCTATGGAAGAAGTGGAAGTATACAAGAAATTTAAAATTCATGCCGAAGCTTTTGAAAGTTGTAATAAAGGAGAAATTATACGAGAGGGAACTCCAAGGTTTCCGGTAGAATTTGAGCAGATGATTAAGGGGGAGAAATAAATATGCCAGATCAATTTATAAAATTTCCAAGAGTGGAAAGTATACAGTACTTTGAGAGCGCTATGTACGGACATAATAAGGTGCTTAGATGTAAAAAAATAAGTGATAGTTATTACGAAATACAAAGAGAAGATTTACCACCAATATTTGTATTTGTATCAAATTATTATGCGCTTAGTGTATCGGATTATTATGAAATAACAAGTGAGTATCAAATAGATTGCCTTGTTACAATTTCAAATTGGAATAGGGTGACGCAAGATGCATATGAATTAGGTAGAAGAAATGGAATTGGCGTTTTTACTATGAGTGAATTTATGGGGGCTTTAAATTGTGCAAAACCAAGTGTATATATTAGGCCAATTGATAGAGAGGATAATGACAGAGCAGGCGTCGGATTTGGAAGAATCGGTTAAGGCTGATGTTTTTTTGATGGGTTCGTTTCAATATACAGAAGAAGCAAATGACATTGATTTAATTCTTATATATAGCATTGCAAATTATGATGCAATGAAACGCCTAAAAGATGTTTTGGCAGAAGCCATTTATGATACTTTTAATATTCCAGTTCATTATACAACTTTGAGTGAAAATGAATATGAGGAGATGTATGCACTTAGGCAGGAAAAACAGTGTGTATTATTTGAATATTACCATAAATGAGATATTTGATTAATACTGCCTTGACCTACCGCCTAAGTCAGAAATGGCGTAGGCATGGTTACTGTCATTTAAAAAGAGGTGAAATAATGCCAGATATAATTAATTCCGTTAAAGAGGAATTTATAAATGAATACATAAGAAAAATAGATACTGCAATTGAAACTTATAACGCGACAATAGGTTCAAATGATGAAATATTTGATCTTGTTATTGAAATATCAAATGTTTTTGAGAATGATATACCAAATTTACAAACGAGTGTGTTGATAAGAACAGGAACGGAAATACGTGATGCAAATATTGTGAGAGCAATGCTGATAAAGTATTTGGCTGATAATGGAATTGAATATAAAGGTAAAGGAATCGAAGAAAATGTTAAGGAGAAAAGATTTTGGAATTCATTTATTCATTGGTTCGAAACAGAATTACCTGGCTTGGAATTGTTAGATGGTAAATATTTGCGGTGGGATAATTGGGATGGAGGAATGTGGTTCATAGAATTGGATTATGACCATGAATTTACTTTATATAGAGGTACAGTTTATCCAAGTTCGTTAAAGAATAATACTGGTGACTTTGTAGATATAAAGGCTTTTATAGAGATCGCATATAAGCACTGGATAATTAACACGGGAGAATGCCATTATAAATTTACTATAGAGGTTAATGATAGATTTAAAATATTCAAATTGCCATATAGGTTGCAAAATGGGATTGTAATAAAGCAAGGCTATAAATCAACTTCTCCTATTGATAAAATTATTAATTATAGAATGTTTGAACGAAAAATACAGTTTTCGGAGGAAATGATTAATAGTAAAGATATAATGGAAAAGAAAAGCGCATTAGATTTTATTATAGATGCGCTTCAATATCTAATATCAACTAAAGGAGATACTAGAAATGAACAGTATAAAGCGTTGGCTCTGAGTGTGAGCGATAATATGGATGGCAAAGTTTATGCGGTTGTGAAAAAAGAATTGGATGAATTAATGAAGTTATCCAATGAATATTTTGATGTAAGACATAATGATTATTTAAATGCTGCTAAGGAGAAAAGAGAACCATTGAATGATTCACAGTTTATAGAGTATTTATATAATCGTGCATATTCAATATTGTATCTGCTGAGATTGAAAAGTTAATACACTGATTATCATTGTTGTTAATAGCATTGAGACAAAAGAATAATTGTAAAAGGTAAAGCAATTTGAATAACTTGAGTCATAGTCCAAAACAAATTGGCATATTGACATTGGTCATATACAATGGTATTATTTCGACAATAAACAAAAAGAAAGAGCACATTGAGTGTAAGGTGAAGAAATGAGAATTAGATAGTTTAGTTTAAGTTATCACATTTAGTTTTAAGTCCTGCCGATGGCGGGCTGTTTGTGTACGCTTAAATTAGATTATCGCATCTGAATTCACTTTATACTTATCGTAGGATAAATATAGAGTTATTTTTGCGGGTCTATTTTGCGTATGCAAGATAGACCCCCTTTTGTTATGCATGTCGTGTACAATGAATGCTGTTATGTATTGAGGGCAGGCGAAGGAGGAAAATATATGGCACAAATTAATGTAAATAATCTTACCTTCGCATATGAAGGTAGTTTCGATAATGTATTTGAGAATACCTCTTTTTCTATTGATACCAACTGGAGGTTAGGTTTTGTCGGAAGAAACGGAAAGGGTAAAACAACATTTTTAAATTTGCTTCTTGGGAAATATGAATATGAAGGAAATATTAGTACCAATACGATTTTTGACTACTTTCCGTACATTGTTAATTCAGAAGAGCTGACTAAAACTGCCGGCGAGCTTATAGAATCCTGGAAGCCTGGAGTAGAAATCTGGAGGGTTATGTGTGAATTGCCGGAATTGTCTATCGATGCAGAACTTTTGTACAGACCTTTTGGTACATTAAGTTTTGGCGAAAGAACGAAGATAATGCTTGCAATATTATTCTCCGGCGGCAATGATTTCCTTTTGATAGATGAACCAACAAATCATCTTGATAAAGAAGCTAGGGAGATAGTCAAAAGTTACCTTAAGAAAAAGAAGGGATTTATCTTGGTTTCTCATGATCGTGATGTGCTTGATGCTTGTATTGACCATGTGTTGGTACTTAATCGCGCTTCAATTGAAGTTCAGACAGGTAACTTTAGCTCGTGGTGGGAGAATAAGGAAAAAGCTGATAGCAATGCACGTGTTGAGAATGAAAAGCATCTTAAAGAAATCGGAAAACTTGAGGTAGCAGCAGAAAGAGCAGGCAGATGGGCAGAGAAAAGTGAAAACACAAAGATAGGATTTGATCCCATTAAGGAGCACGACCGGTCTATAGATACTAGAGGATATATTGGTGCCATAACCAAGAAAATGCAAAAGCGGGTGAAGGCTTACGAAGGTAGGATTGACAGAGAAATTGAAAAAAAAGAAGGACTTTTAAATGACATCGAAGAGGTGACGGACCTTAAATTAATGCCACTTAAATATCATAAAGAGCGTTTGCTGTTTGGGCGAGATTATTCGTTTAAATATAAGGATTCAGATAATAATGTATTTGATGGATTAAGTTTTGAAATTAATAATGGCGACCGCGTAGTTATTGATGGTGAAAACGGTTCCGGCAAATCAAGTCTTATTAAGGCAATTCTTGATATGAATCGTGGAATTGTTAAAGAGAATGCAAATTATGAAGGGGAAGGAATACTCGAAGTTCCTGAGAATCTAGTTATTTCATACATTAACCAAGATACATCCCATTTAAAGGGCTTTCTTAAGGATTACTGTGAATTACAGGGGCTTGATTACACGCTTTTCTTATCACTTATTCGACAATTAGATTTTGAGAGAGTCCAGTTTGTAAAGCCGATGGAACAGTATTCAGAGGGTCAAAAGAAAAAAGTTCTGATTGCTGCAAGTTTACTCACATCAGCACACTTATATATATGGGATGAACCCCTTAATTACATTGATGTTTTTACAAGAATGCAGATAGAAAAGCTTATTGAAACTTATAGACCGACCATGCTTTTGGTAGAGCATGATGTGACTTTTAAAGAAAAAATAGCAAATAAGGTTATTAGATTATAGAAGGGAGATTGTGGCTATATGAATTACTTTATTGAAGGAATACAAGGTTCTGGAAAGACCACCATGCTTGAAAAAATGACTCAGGACAATCCTAAACTTAAAGCGTATAGAGAAGGCGACTTTTCGCCAGTTGAACTGGCGTGGTGTGCATATGTTTCGCATTCACAATATGAAATAATAATAAAGAAATATGCCAATCTTGCAGGAGAAATAAAAAAGAATACGGTGAAGGAAGGTGAAATGTATATTATTACATATACACGAATCATCACAGATATTCCTGACTTCCATAAAGAACTGGAGCAGTATGAGATATACAATGGACTAAAATCTAAGGCAGAATTTGAAGAAATTGTTTTAAGTAGATTTACTAGCTGGAGCGAGGACAATCAATTATTTGAATGCTCTATTTTTCAGAACATTATTGAGAATCAGATTTTATATTTACAGATGAATGACGATGAAATAGTGGATTTTTATAGGAGAGTAAAGGATGCGCTTAAAGGTAAAAAATATAAAATCATTTATCTTTCTGTAGACAATGTCAGAGAGGCTGAAGAAATAATAAAAAAAGAGAGAAGTGATGAGGCTGGAAATGAGATGTGGTTTCCTGTTATGATAAAATATCTTGAAGGAGCACCATTCTTCAAAGCGCATGGCTATATAGGAATGGAAGGGTTAGTTAAGCATCTGGAGCACAGAGTGGATTTAGAAAGAAGAATTCTTCGAGAAGTTTTTGAGGGATATTATGAAATTATAGAAAGGAAAATAGGACTGGAGAACACAAATATATGAACGAATATAAAATTATAATATTAAGAGAAAAGCCAGAATTAGCGCCAATTGCAGCTGAGTGGTTTCATTGCAAGTGGGGCGTACCGACAGAGGCATACTTGAAATGTATGGAAGCATATTTATCAGGTAAGACAGAGAATGGATGGTGGTTATGCTTATATGGTGAAAACATAGTTGCTGGGCTTGGGGTAATAGATAATGACTTTCATGATAGAAAGGATTTGACTCCGAATGTATGCGCTGTATACACGGAAGAAGAACATCGTAAAAAGGGATTAGCCGGAAAACTGCTAAATAAAGTTGTTGATGATATGGCAAACAAAGGAGTAGCAACCTTATATTTAGTGACGGACCACATTGGTTTCTATGAACGTTATGGATGGGAATTCGTATGTATGGTTCAAGGGGATGGTGAACCGGAAAAGACAAGAATGTACATTCACAGATAGTAATATAACAACAAAAGGCAGATGGTATTAATCTGCCTTTTGTTGTAGTAAAGTCTATTTTCTTTTGCCTCTTCCATTGCCTTTTGGCACCTTAAAAGCGTCTGAATATCTTTGAAGAATATCTGTAAAGGTCTTGAATTCATGGGGATCCATTTTGGAAAAGTTGAGTGTGTGAAGAAAACTCTGTAAATACGTAGATCTTCTATGATAATGAATGGCGGAAGGCTTGTGAATAAGCTTTCCGCCTTGTTTTTATATATAACAGCGAAATGATTGCATGTCAAGAACATAGGTCTGTTTCCCTGTGTTTCATGGTATTATTCCGGAAGGCGTCCCTCGTACATGATACTCAGTTCTCCATATACCTGCGCCCAGTTTCGAATCGTTGTAGTCCATTTCTTGGTAGCTTCAAAGGTGGACAGATACAATGCCTTTAACAGTGCAGTATCACTCGGAAATACGCTCCTCTGGCGGTTCAGTTTGCGGTATGTTGCATTCAACGATTCAATGGAATTCGTCGTGTAAATGACCTTTCGGACCGCTGCTGAAAACTTAAAAATAGGCGAAACGGCATCCCAGTTGTCGTACCAGCGTTTCATGGAGTTGGGGTATTTCGGAGACCATTTTTCATTGACTCTCTCCAGTGCCTCTCTGGCTTTCGATTCATCTGAAGCATGATAGATGGTTTTTAGGTCTGTGGCAAAAGCCTTCCTGTCTTTGTCAGGGACGTATTTCAGAGTGTTTCTTACCTGATGGACAATACACCGCTGGTATTCTGTCTTGGGGAATGCAGCAGCAATTGCTTCCTTGATTCCTGTAAGTCCATCAGCACAGAGAATAAGGATATCCCTTACTCCGCGATTTTTTAACTCATTTAAAACAGAAAGCCAGTACTTTGCACTTTCATTATCGCCTACATTGATGGAAAGTACTTCCTTTTTTCCTTCTGTATTGATACCAAGAATGACATATGCAGCAAGTTTCCGAATCACCCCATTATCACGTACAGAATAATGGATTGCATCAATGTAGACGATCGGATAGATTTCATCCAGAGGGCGGTTCTGCCAGTCTTCAATCTGAGGCAACAGCTTGTCTGTCACGTCGGAAATAAACCCTTCTGACACGTCAAAACCATAGATATCTTCAATCGTTTCAGATATCTGTCTGGTAGTCATTCCTTTGGCATACATGGATATGATCTTACTGTCAATATCGGAAATATCTTTCTGACGCTTTTGAACAACCTTAGGCTCAAAAGAGGATCTGCGATCCTGTGGCACCTCAATCTCCATAGCGCCATAGCTGCTGTTGACTCGTTTGGTTTTGTAACCATTCCGGTAATCATCACTATCAGAACGCTGGGATTTTTCATATCCAAGGTGATCATCCATTTCGGCTTCCATCATTTCTTTGATTGTGCCACCCAGGAGATCTTTGAGAGCTTCCTGAATATCTTCAGCAGACTGGATGTCGTATTCGTCCAAAAGCTGATGAATGATATTCCGTTTTCCTTCGGTCATTTGTACTTTGTGAACAGGTTTCTTTTCTCTTGCCATAATAATAGGCCTCCTATGATTTAGATTTTATCATAGAAGACCTATTAGCTAATACTTATTTACAGAAAAACTTTCACAGACTCGAAAAGTTGATTTTGAACATTTTACTGTACATAATCATTTGAGCCTGTGTAGCATTATCAGCCTTCTGTACCTGTTCAAAGGCATCTTCGATTTCATCAACTTCGGTTGTGTCACTTCCGGTATTGGAATCTTTTTTATGAGCTTCTTTAATATCCTTTGCAATTCCGGTGATATCGTTGCCGAGAAGATTTGCAAAATAGTCATCTTCCTTTATAGTGGCAGCTTCAAGCGTTTTCATGAAGTGGTCGCTAGTATTCGTCCCTTTTTCTTGAAGTTTTGCTCTGGTATATTCAATATATTTGTTCATGTTATGAATCTGCATAGCAGCTAGATTATCAACATAAATCTCCATATCAGACATGAAATTAGCAAAAGCAGGATTCTTAATCATTTCACAAATAAGCCTGACATTTAAATCACCGCTTTTCAGTATTTTTACAGTGGCATCATCGAGACCAAGTTCATCAACCGGAAATAGATGCTGTTCTTTATTATCTGTCATACCAAGTAGATAGTCAGTTGTTACTCCATAATACTTTGCCAAGGTAATAAGTGGTGCAATGGTTATTTCCTTCTTGGTATCATCACTTTCATAGCTGCCAAGTGCGGATTTTGATATTCCGGTAGCTTCTTCAAGTTCTACTAGGGACAGCCCTGCAGCTGTTCTTAAATCTTTTAATTTCTCTCCAAGCGTTAGCTTGCAATTCATCTATATCACTTCTTTCATTTATACTCACAAAAGGTTACCGACACATTATACAGCAGAACAACAGTTCACATCAACAAGGATTTCCATAAGCGTGGAAATTCTTATTTTTTTGCAAAAAATCCTACCTTTTGGATATACGGGATGCGGCCTCTGATTTTGAGAAAATCGCTATACAAACAAAAAAACTAAATGAGCGTTCCAAATCAATACCGATTCGGGGAAGCTAAGCGATGACCGGAAAACCGTGAGCGAGCCAAGGTCGTGATAACGGCACAGTCCAAAACAGTCCACAGGGCTAAAGAAACCAGAGGTTACCTGCCAGGAATTGAGGAGGGGAGACGACAAAAAGAAATATTAACAGGAGGAAAGATGAAGAAGCGATTTAATTAATTTTATGGAGATCAAGCGCAGTTGTTTGCTTTCTATAGAACACCAAAAGCATTTTTCCAAAGTGACGAATACAAAGATTTATCGGCGGAAGCAAAGATTCTATATGGAATTCTTTTAGACCGGGTATCTTTGTCAGCAATGAACGAATGGAAAGATGAAGCCGGCAGGGTATTTATCTACTGCACTTTAGAAAGCATACAGGAAGCGTTGGGATGTGCACATCAAAAGGCAACTAAGTTATTGCGTGAATTAGAAAAAGCGGGACTGCTTGAACGTAAGAAACAAGGGCTTGGAAAGCCGGATATTATCTATGTTATGAACTTTGCAGATAATCTGTTTTCAGCATTCAAGAGTGATGAAAATCATCATTCCGGAGAGCTGAAAATCAGCACTACAGAGTGCTTAAAATCATCAGGTAATAATACTGATAAAAATTATATTGATATTAATAATATTAATCCTATCTTATCAGCGGATGAAGATGTGGATATGGATGAGAGACGGTCATATAAACAGTATTTTGATGAACAGCTCTGTGTAGATGCTCTTTATCATGATAATCCTTATGACAGAGAAAGTATTACGGAAATAATGGAGCTTATTCTTGATACGGTCTGCTCTAAGAGAAAGACAATACGGATTGCTGGTGATGACAAGCCACTAGAGGTAGTCAAAAGCAGATTTATGAAGCTGGATTATAGCCATATATCCTATGTGTTGTCCTGTCTTAAGGAGAATTCCACACAGGTTAGAAACATTAAGCAATATCTGTTAGCTGCGCTTTACAATGCACCACTGACAATCAGTAATTATTATCAAGCAATGTATAACAATGACCATGCGAATGGGCTTGTTTAGGAGGAAATGACAAATGAAGGAATACAGAACGAAACAGATTAATTTCAGGGTTACAGAAAGTGAATATGCCCGTATCAGTGAGAGAATGCAGGAGGCAGGAGTCAACCATCCTTCTGCATATTTAAGAAAAATGGCGATGGATGGATATATCTTAAAGCTTGATTTGGGTGATTTACAGGAGATTCAAAGGCTGGCAAGAATCAATTCCAACAATATAAATCAGATTGCAAAACATGCAAATGAAACCGGAGCTGTTTATAAGAGTGATGTTGAAGAACTTACCGCAGGTCAGAAAGAAATCCAGAAACTGCTCCGTGGCATTTTTTCTGAACTGGCAAAGATTCAGTAGGAGGTAACGGTACTATGGCGGCGACGAGATTAATTCCCATGCATCTGCAAAAGAGCAGGAGCATGGGACAGTGCTTAAAGGAAAGAACTGATTATGCAAAAAATGATGAGAAGACCGAAGCCGGGCAATTTGTTTCATCTTATGAATGTGATCCCAGTACCGTGGATTTGGAATTTGAAATCACAAAGAATCAGTATGCGGTTAACACCGGAAGAAATCCAAAAGAAAAGGATGTAATTGCTTATCAGATTAGGCAATCCTTTAAGCCCGGTGAAACTACACCGGAAGAGGCAAACCAGATAGGATACGAAACGGCGATGCGATGGACGAAAGGAAAACATGCTTTTATTGTTGCAACTCATGTGGACAAGGCACATATCCATAACCACATTGTTTACAATTCCACCACACTGGATGCGCAGCATAAGTATAAGAATTTCTTCCTGTCGTCATTTTCGCTAAGGCGATTAAGTGATCTTATCTGCTTGGAACATGGCCTTTCTGTTATTCCTGAGAAGAAGCCGGGGGAGTGGCAAAACCGGACAACTTATCCGAAAAAAGAAACCAAAAGAGATGATATCCGCAATCTGATAGATTCGATTTTTGAGAGGAAAAGGCCAGATAGCTTTGATGAATTTTTAAGAGCACTTGAAGGTAACGGCTATGAAGTTAAACGGGGAAAATATATTTCTGTTAAAGGAAAAGAACAGAAGAATTTCCTGCGACTTCGCTCACTTGGAAACGGATATACAGAAAAAGATATTGAAAAGAGAATTGCCGGTGAAGTAATTGATATTGTTTCAGATGATCCAAGAAATGTGATTGCAGGGAAGAGAGCGGAGCAAAAAACGGAAAAGAAGGTAGATACCGTTCTTGATATTCAGAGCATCATTGCAAAGAATAAAGGTCCTGGATATGAGCGTTGGGCAAAGCTTCACAATATAAAGGCTATTTCCAAAACTTTGATTTTCTTAAGTGAAAAAGGCCTTGGAGATTATGAAAAGTTGAGCGAAGCAGCAAAAGAAGCAACTGATAAATTTGATTATTTATCTGCAAGACAAAAGGAAATTGAAGCCGAACTGGGACTTGATCGGTTCGGAGACCTCGTTGGGCTTGAGCGAGTTCATGGCCTTTTCGAATTCGGGCACGGTGTCGCCGGGCTGGAGCCAGCCGAGGTCGCCGCCGCGGGTCGCGCTGTTGTCGACCGAGTGCAGGCGAGCCATCGTGGCGAAGTCGGACTCGCCCGCGTCGATGCGGCGCTTGATGTCGTTGAGGCGGTGGATCACCTCGCCTTCGGGCGTGATGTCGCTCACGAGCATCAGGATGTGGCGGGCGTGGGTCTGTTCGACCGGGCCGCCGGCGAGCTTGAACTGAACGCCGTCACGGGTGTCGGAGACGCGCATGACGTCCCAGGAGTCCTTGCCCTTGATGATGTAGACGCCTTTCCTGGGGGATTCCTTGAGCACGTCGGCCATGACGTTGGGCAGCGACTGCAGGTTGCGCCAGCCGATGTCACCGCCCTGCAGCGCGTCGGAGGCGCGCGAGTAGGTGGCGGCGAGCATGGCGAAGTCCTCGCCTGCGCGGGCGCGCTCGGCGATCTCCTCGGCATGCTTCTTGAGCTTTTCGGTGTTGTCGGGATGGTCGATCGGGATCAGGATGTGCTGGATGTGGAATTCCGTCGTGTTGCCCGTCGTGAAGCCGGCCTGCTCGGCGAGGTAGGCGTCGATTTCACTTTCGGGAATCTGGATCTTGGCGTCGACCTCGCGTTCGCGCAGGCGCTGCGTCGTGATTTCGTCGCGGATCTCCTCGCGGAAGGAGGAGAAGGAGACGCCGTCGGCCATCAGACGCTGACGGAGCTGGTCGACCGACAGGTTGTTCTGACGGGCGATCTGCTCGATGGAGGCGTTGACCATCTGGTCGTCGATGCGGATGCCGGTTTCGCGGGCGCGCTGCTTGATGGCGCGTTCGAAGATCAGGCGTTCAAGCACCTGGGCGCGGAGCTGCTCCATCGGCGGGAGCTGGATGTTCTGGCGGCGCAGGTTGATGGCGACGACGTGCGTGCGCTCCTGAAGCTCGCGGTCCGTGATGACGTCGTTGTTGACGACCGCCACGATGCGGTCGAGTTCGACGTTGCCGGCCTGCGGCTGGACGACGGGAGCCGCCTGCGCAGATTCGGTAACGGCCTGCTCGGCGGCGAAGGCGGTGCTGAGGGCGGCCATGCTCATCGTCAGCACGGCAATGGTCTTGAGCTTATTCATAGTAATCGTACTGTCCAATCTTGTCGGGAACACGGGTGGTGGTCTGATAACCCTTGATGTTCCTCTGGAGTTCAGAAAGCGGGCTTGTGCCAATACTACCCAAGCCGTTGAGCTCGAGTTGTAAGAAGAAGTTGGTCTCGTCGTTGTTGGACGTCGTCGTGTAGCGCTGTGCGGCAAAACGAAGCGTCCAGCAGTCGTGCAGGTACTCGACGCCGCCGATCATCTCGATGGGCTTGTCCTGCAGGAGCGAGTAGTTGTAGCGGAAGAGGCCGAACAGACGGTTCGTGATCGGCCACTGGACCGCCAGGTCGATCTGCTTGATGTAGTCGTTCTGATAGTCCGTGTAGTCGCGCTCGGACGAGTAGTTGTAGCGGTAGTAGAGGCCGACGAGGGACATCGGGCGCGGCTGCCACCTGACGCCTGCCTTGGCCTTCACCCAGCGGCTCATCGCCGAGGAGTACTGGCCGCTCACGTCCGACGTGATCGAGCGCGTCAGACGCGCGCCCACGCTCGCGAGCAGGTCGCTGCGAACGTCGGTGCGAAGCGGGCTTTCGCGCATCTGGGTGTCGCCCGGCGTGTAGAAGTTGACGCGCTGGTCCGAGAAGTAGTTGCGCTGGCCCACGCTGGCCTTGAAGAGCTCGAGGCCGCTCGTCTTGTCGATGTAGCGGGTGGTGAGCACGCTCGTCAGCTGGTTGGCCTCGCTCACGCGGTCGTAGCCGGAGAAGATGTTCTCCGAGAAGAGCGTTGCAAAGTTCAGGTCGGCGATCGTCGTGTCGAAGACGGGCAGGTCATCCTGATTGCGGTACGGCACGTACGCGTAGTAGACGCGCGGCTCGAGCGTCTGGTACGCCTCGCGGTTGAACCAGACGGCGTCGCGGTCGAAGACGAGGCCGGCGTCAAGGCTGAACATCGGCGTCGTGCGGTGCGGATCCTTGTTGGTGAAGCGGCCCCCGTCGCGGTCCAGGTTCTCGAGCTGGTACCAGGTGCCGAGGAAGGTGCCTTTGGGCACGACGAACCAGCCCGCGCCGCGCATCGGATAGGAGACCGTCTGCTCGAAGACGAAGCGGTCGCCCGTCGTGAACGTCGGATGCTCGAACCGCGTCGCCTCGATGGTCGTGCCGACCTCGAAGCCGTAGAAGTCGCCGTTGTAGCCGTTGAAGGTGATCTGGGGCACGCGTTCGTACGGCTTGTAGTAGTCGATGTGGTCGAAGGTGAGCGCCTGGTTCTTCTTGACGTTGATCGACGTGTTCCAGTACGTCTCGTCGTAGCGAAGGGCGTATTCCTGCGGCAGGACGGTTTCGGAGGACTCTCGGACGTTGCTCGAGAAGTCGCTGATGAAGTCATCGTCGGAGACGCGGTTGTAGTCGACGAAGGCGCTCAGCTTGTCGCGGCGCCAGCTCATGTCGACGTGCAGGCTCGAACGGCTGTCGTCCATCTCCTTGTCGTCGGGCATCAGCGCGTAGTCGACTGTCGTCTCGAAGTTGTTGTAGAGGAACCTGGCCTCGGTGTCGAGCATGACGCCGCGCTTGGTCATCAGACGGGGCGTCAGCGTAAGGTCGTAGTTGGGCGCGATGTTGAAGTAGTACGGGACCGCGAGGTCGAGGCCGCGGGTCGAGCTCATGCCGAAGGTCGGCACGAGGAAGCCGGAGCGGCGCTCACGGCTCACGGGGAAGGAGAACCACGGGGAGCCGAAGACGGGCACGCCCATGAAGTGCAGCGAGGCGTTCGTGCCCGTTGCCGTCTGGTCGTACTCGTCGATCTCGAGCTCGTTCATCTTGATGAACCAGGCTTCGTCGTCGCGCTTGCAGGTCGTGACCTTGGCGTCGTCAAAGACGGTCGATTCACCCGAGATGAAGCGGATGTTCTTTGCGCAGCCGCGGATGTTGCGCGGCGCATATTCGTATTCGGCGTCCGACATGTCGCCCGTGCGCGGCGAGATCTTGAAGCGCATGGACGGACCCGAGAAGGAGGCGCCCTGGCGCGAGATGCGCGCGTTGCCAACGGCCTCGACTTCGTCGGTTTCCTGCGTGTAGGTGATTCGGTCGCCCTTGAGGACGGTGCCGGCGCGGCGGATCTCCGCGTTGCCGTAAAGGTGGAGCTGGTCTTCGGGGTTGCCTTCGATGCGGTCGGCGGACACGAAGCTCGCGGCGTCCGAGTCGGGCGTTGCGCGGGACGGATCGAGCGTCGTCACGGATTCGAGGGACACCACGCTGCCTGTCTGAGCGGCCGGCGCAATGGAGGTGTAGGCCATGGCGGCCAGCGCGATGCTTACGCTGATCGCGGTCTGTCGGGGACGCGGGAATGACATGACAAAACGGTGAGAGTGACAGCCTGTGGGCAGGCCTATAAAATGACGTCAAGACAATTGAAGGATTATAAAGCCCCGTCATTCCCGAGGGGCGCCGCGCAGTCCATAAAATCCCTGCGGGCTTCAGATCCTTCGGCACTAGAGGACGACGAAAACATGACGAACAGCGCGGCCGCCTCCGCCTTCGGGCAGTGGCTCCAGAGCATTTCCCCGAAATATCAGCTCGATCTGACGACGGTAAGCCGTGCAGGCGCGGACGCTGGCTTCAGGTCCTATCACCGCATTGCCGCCGCCGACGGCCGCAGCTTCATCGCTATGAATGCCGAGGGCGAGACGCCCGAGAGCTTCGCTTCCTTCATCAAGGTCGACGGCCTGCTGAGGAACGAGGCGGGCCTCAACGCCCCCGAAATCTTCGAAGCCGACACGGACCATCGCTTCATGCTGCTCTCCGACCTCGGCAGGGAGACCTATCTTGACGTCCTCAACGAGGACAACGCCCGCGAACTCATGGACCGTGCCACCACGGCGCTCGTCGCGTGGCAGAAGATCTCCCGCCCGAACGTGCTTCCCGCCTACAGCCGCGAGGTCCTGCAGCGCGAGCTCGAGCTCTTCCCGACCTGGTACGTGGGCCGCCACCGCGGCGTCGAGTGGACCGAGGAGCAGCAGAAGTGGTGGAGGATGACCACCGAGGCCATTCTCGACACCAACTGCCGCGAGGCCCTCGTCTTTGTGCACCGCGACTTCATGCCGCGCAACCTGATGGTCTCCGATCCGATGCCCGGCATCCTCGACTTCCAGGACGCGCTCTACGGTCCGCTCAGCTACGACATCGCCTCGCTCCTGCGCGATGCCTTCATCTCCTGGGACGAGAGCTTCGTGCTCGACACCACGATCCGCTATTGGGAGAAGGCCCGCAAGGCGGGCATCCCCGTGCCCGCCGACTTCGGCAACTTCTACCGCGACGTCGAGTTCATGGGCGTGCAGCGCCATCTGAAGGTGCTCGGCATCTTCGCCCGCCTCAACTACCGCGACGGCAAGCCCAAGTACCTTGAGGACACGCCGCGCTTCATCCAGTACGTGCGCAAGACGGCCCGCCGCTACATCCAACTCTCGCCGCTCACGCACCTCATCGACGACCTCGAGGGCTCCGAAACGTCCTTCGGCTACACCTTCTGACGGTCATGCGCGCTCTGATCCTCGCGGCGGGGGAAGGCCGCCGCATGCAGCCCGTCACGCTCACGACGCCCAAGCCCCTCGTCGAGGTGGCGGGGACGCCCATGGCCGTTCGCCAGATTCTTGCACTCAGGAAGGCGGGCGTCGAGGAGATCGTCCTCAACGTCGCGCATCTCGGCGACAGGATCGTGGAGACGCTTGGAGACGGCTCCGCCTGGGGCGTGCGCCTGCGCTATTCAGTCGAGGGCCGCACGGCGGGCGAAGCCCTCGAGACGCTCGGCGGAATCGCGAAGGCGCTTCCGATGCTCGATGACGGCGACGGCGCATTCATCGTCGTCGCGGGTGACATCGTGACCGACTTCGACTACTCGCGCCTTGTGCGTGCGGGCCGCACTCTCGCGGGCTCGGACGCAGTTGCGCACCTCGTGCTTGCGCCCAATCCCTCCTACCATGCCGATGGCGACATGACGCTGGATGAGCTGGGACTCGTCCGAAGGGAGCCGAGGACGCACACGTTCTCGAGCCTCGGCGTCTACGGGACGTCGCTCTTCGAGGGCGTCGAGCCTGTTCGTGCAAAGCTCTTCCCGTGGCTCTGGCAGTTCTGCGAGGCGGGACGCGTCACGGGCGAGGTGTACGAGGGCATGTGGTTCAACGTGGGCGACGTGCGCGAGCTCGCGCTTGCCGAGGCGCGAATTCGAAACCAAATGGAAAAGTGAGGGCACGGCAGGGCCTGTGCGCCGGTCGTGTCGGTAAAATGTGGCGGTCGGGCGCTCCCCGTGTGCAGAGCGCCCCCCGAATAACGTGAGAAGAGAGTGAAGCTCGGTCCCTACGCCGTCGATGTTCCCGTCATGCTGGCCCCCATGGCCGGCATGAGCGATCTGCCTTACCGCGAGATCTGCCGCGCCCATGGTGCGGGATATGCGGTGGGCGAAATGACGACCTGCCAGCCGCAGTTCAGGACGAGCCGCAAGAGCGCCACGCGCTGGGCCTGTGACGCCGAGTTGGGACTGCGCGTCGTGCAGCTTCTCGGAGCTGATCCCGCCATGATGGCCGACGCCGCCCGCTATGCCGAGGATTCGGGCGCGCAGGTGGTCGATATCAACATGGGCTGTCCCGCCAAGAAGGTGCTTCAGACGGCGTGCGGCAGCGCGCTCATGAAGAACGAGGCGTTGGTGGCGCGGATTCTCGAGGCCGTGTGTGCGGCCGTCTCCGTGCCCGTGACGCTCAAGATCCGCACGGGCTGGGACAGGGAGCACAGGAACGCGCTCGCCATTGCGGGCATCGCCGAGCAGACGGGCGTCGCCATGCTGACGATCCACGGCAGGACGCGCGAGGACGGCTTCAGGGGCGAGGCCGAGTACGAGACGATCAGGACCGTGAAGGCCGCCGTCTCCATTCCCGTCATCGCCAACGGCGACATAGACTCGGGCGAGAAGGCAAGGCGCGTGATGGCGCTTACGGGCGCCGACGGCGTGATGATCGGCAGGGCCTCCTACGGCAATCCGTGGATCTTCTCGGAGGTCGGCGCCGCCCTCGGCCATCTTCCCGAAAGGAAGGCGCCGGGGCTTGAGGAACGACATGCGGTCATTTGCGACCACATGCGCCGTCATTTTGACTATTATGGCGGTGCTAGAGGTGCCGTGACCTTCAGGAAGCACCTGAGCCATTATTTGAAGGGGCTGCCGGGCTCCGAGGCGTTGTTGGGCGAGTTGTTCGCCACGTCCGATGCGGACGTCCTCGGTGCGGCCGTCAGCCGTTATTTTGAGAGGTTGCAGGATGACGAGCAGGGACTTGGATGACAAGGCGATTGTCCGCCGTAAGCCTGAAGCGCCGCAGATCAGGCTGATCAGGCAGACGAAGCAGAGAGTCAAGCTGGGACTTGACTTCGAGGGCGTTACGCTGGAAAGCCTGGCGAAGGACATGCCCGAGCTCAAGGCGGGCCGCATTGAAGAGGCCGTGATCGTCCAGCTCAACCAGTACTTCCAGCAGCTCGGCGGTTCGCAGCCGCATCCTCTCTACAGTCTGGTCATGGAGACGGCGGAGCGTCCGTTGCTCATCTACGTGATGAAGCTCTGCCGCAACAACCAGATTGAAGCCGCAAAGATTCTTGGCATTAACCGAAATACTCTGCGCTCGAAGCTTCGCAGTCACAAGCTTCTGCCCGGAGAAAGTTCATAAGGAAATAGGCAATGAAGAAACAGGCTCTTATCAGCGTGTCCGACAAGACCGGCGTCGTGGATTTTGCCCGCGAGCTCGTCGCTCTCGGCTACCACATTCTCAGCACGGGCGGCACCGCCAAGCTCCTCACGAAGGAAGGCGTCCCCTGCCAGGAAGTCGCCGACTACACGGGCTTCCCTGAAATGCTCGACGGCCGCGTCAAGACGCTCAACCCGAAGATCCACGCCGGCATCCTCGCCCGTCGTCCCGTCGCCGAGCACATGGCCGCTCTCGAGGCCCACGGCATCGACCCGATCGACATCATCTGCGTGAACCTCTATCCGTTCGAACAGACGATCGCCAAGCCGGACTGCACGTTTGAAGACGCCATCGAGAACATCGACATCGGCGGCCCGACGATGATCCGCGCCGCCGCCAAGAACCACGAGTCCGTCGCCGTGATCGTTGATCCGACCGACTACGCCTCCGTCGTCGCCGAAATCAAGGCCGAAGGCGGTGTCACGGCCGCGACGCGCCTCGCGCTCGCCAAGAAGGTCTTCGCCCATACCGCCCGCTACGACGGCATGATTACGAACTACCTCACGAGCCTTGACGAAAACAACCAGCGCACCCGCTTCCCGCAGGTCCTCACCCGCCAGTGGGAAAAGGTCCAGGACATGCGCTACGGCGAAAATCCGCACCAGGCTGCCGCCTTCTACCGCGAATCCTCCGTTGCGCCGGGCCTTCTCGCCGGCTATGAACAGCTTCAGGGCAAGGAACTCTCCTACAACAACATCGCCGACAGCGATGCCGCTTGGGAATGCGTCCGCTCCTTCGAGGCTCCCGCCTGCGTGATCATCAAGCACGCCAATCCGTGCGGCGTCGCCGTGGGCATCAGCTCCGCCGAAGCCTACTCCAAGGCCTTCCAGACGGACTCCAAGTCCGCCTTCGGCGGCATCATCGCCTTCAACCGCGAAGTGACCGGCGAATGCGCCGAGCTCGTTTCCCGCCAGTTCGCCGAGTGCATCATCGCTCCGAGCTTCTCCAAGGAAGCTGTCGAGATCTTCGCCGCCAAGAAGAATCTCCGTCTTCTCACGGTCGCTCTCGGCAAGGCCCACAACGACTTCGACTTCAAGCGCGTCGGCGGCGGCCTGCTCGTTCAGACGCCCGACAACCAGATCTGCGCCGAAGGCGCCCTGCGCTGCGTGACGAAGCGCCAGCCAACGTCGTCCCAGATCGCCGACCTGATGTTCGCCTGGAACGTCGCCCGCTTCGTGAAGTCCAACACGATCGTCTATGCCCGCGGCGGCATGACGCTCGGCGTCGGTGCCGGCCAGATGAGCCGCGTCGACTCCGCCCGCATCGCCATGCTCAAGGCTGAAGAGGCCGGTCTCTCTCTCGAGGGCTCCGTGGCCGCTTCCGACGCCTTCTTCCCGTTCCGCGACGGTCTCGACGTCGTGGTGGACGCCGGCTGCACGGCCGTCATCCAGCCGGGCGGCTCCATCCGTGACGACGAAGTGATCGCCGCCGCCGACGAGCGCGGCATCGCCATGGTCTTCACGGGCGAACGCCACTTCCGCCACTAAGGCGGTCCCGAGGCGCGGGGAGCCGTGAGGCTCCTGCGCCTCAAACGCAGCGGTGAGCGGCGTTTCGACGCCGCCTCCGCGTACCGAATGCAAGCCGCTCCCCGACGGGAGCGGTTCCGTGCTTACAAGGGAGTCATCCGTGACCAACTTCAATCCTTCCCGCCGCAGAGTGCTGTGCGCTGGCGTGCTTGCAGGCGCCTTCACGGCATGTCCTGCGCTTGCCGAACTTCAGGTCTCCATCACGGGCGTGGGCGCCAATCAGCTCCCGATCGCCGTCAAGGTGTTTGAAGGCTCCGGCGCCACGGGGTTCGATGCTGCGGCCGTCATCGGAGCCGACCTTGAGCGATCCGGCGCGTTCCGCCTGATCCCGACGGGCGCCGAAGGCGAACCCGAGAACCTTGAAAAGCCCGCGAGCCTCGAGGCCTTCGGCAAGCTCGGCGCGAACGCGCTCGCCGTGGGCCGCGTCAGCCGTCTTCCCGACGGCCGCTGGGAGCTCACCTACTATCTGCACAACACCGTGACGGGTGCGCTGACGGACTCGGCCGTCTTCACGACGTCGGGCAACGACGTGCGCATGTGCGCGCACCGCATCGCCGACCGCATCTACACGAATCTCACGGGCGAAGGCCCGATCTTTGCGTCGAAGCTCGTCTACGTGGCCCAGCTCGCCCGCAACCGCTATGAGCTCGTCATCAGCGACAGCGATGGCGGCAACCGCCAGGCCGCCCTTCAGTCCCATGAACCGATCATCTCCCCCGTCTGGTCTCCCGACGGCAAGAAAATCTCCTACGTGAGCTTCGAGGACCGCAAGCCGATCATCTATGTTCAGGAGCTCGCGACGGGCGCCCGTCATGCGATCTGCGCCTTCCGCGGCAACAACTCCGCGCCGGCCTTCAGCGCCGACGGCGGCACGCTTGCCGTGGCGCTCTCCCGCGACGGCCTCACGCAGATCTACCTGATGAACGCCAACGGCACCGGCCTGCGCCGCTTTACGAAGAGCTACGGCATCGACACCGAGCCGTGCTTCTCGGCGGACGGCCAGTGGGTCTACTTCACCAGCGATCGAGGCGGCGCTCCGCAGATCTATCGCCAGCCGCTCGCCGGCGGTCCCGCCGAGCGCGTGACCTTCGGCTCTAGCTACGCGATCAGCCCGACGGTCAGCCGCGACGGCCGCTATCTCTCCTACATCTCCCGCATCGACGGCCGCTTCCGTACGGCCGTGATGGATCTCACGACAGGCCAGAACACGCTCGTGACCACGACCGACCGCGATGAATCGCCGTCCTTCGCGCCCAACGGCCGCTTCCTCGTCTATGCGACGGAAGTCAACGGCCGCGGCGTTCTTGGAACGGCCTCCGTCGACGGCAGGCTCTCGACGCGCCTCACCGGTCTGGGCGACATCCGTGAACCCTGCTGGGGACCGATTCTGCCCTGATGAAGGGCGAAAACCAACGACAATCAACCACAACACTGTTGCCAGGAACACAAAATGTCCTTTTCGTGGAAAATCCTCGCTGCCTCCGCAGCCGTTGCCGCTCTTCTGAGCGGCTGCTCGTCCGTCTCCCTTGACGAAAGCGCCAAGGACGGCACGCTCGCCGGCCAGACCGCCGGTAGCCAGACCCAGGCGGTGAATCCGTTCGCCGATCCGAACAACCCGCTCTCCAAGCGCTCCGTGTACTTCTCCTTCGACTCCTATGAAGTCGAAGCCCAGTACATGCCCGCCGTCGAAGCCCACGCCCGCTGGCTTGCCGCTCATCCGAACGTCAACATCATCATCCAGGGCAACACCGACGAACGCGGCGGCCGCGAGTACAACCTCGCCCTCGGCCAGAAGCGTTCCGAGGCCGTCAAGCAGCGCCTGCAGCTCCTCGGCATCCCCGCCGAGCGCATCGAAGCCGTTTCCTTCGGCCGTGAAAAGCCGGTGGCCTACGGTCACAGCGAGGAAGCCTGGGCCCAGAACCGCCGCGCCGACATCGTCTATCCGACGGAAGTGACGTCCGGCAAGGCCGCCCAGTAATC
>OKRU01001768.1_pt1 | contig 20894 bp, 26 predicted proteins | sample 1601131 | NCBI WGS metagenome assembly OKRU01 (sample SAMEA3541558, study PRJEB24748) | human gut metagenome | biome: human gut; feature: human-associated habitat; material: faeces | place: China | collected 2012
AAAGCGGGGGTGACTTCTAATGAAAAAAATAATTAGTATGGTTTTAAGTTTTATATTGATTTTGGGGTGCTCGACAACAGCGTTTGCTGCGGAGACTCATAACTATGACACTGAAAATTTGCCTCATGATGGAGCTGATTATTTTGAAACGGAAATTAAAGCTGATGAGGAAAATGAAGAACGCATTTCTGATTTTGTTACCGTATATGGTTATCAATATACCAAAGGTAGTTTAAAAAGTGGTGCATGGAGAAATGGCACGAGTGGTGGTAGTTCTACATCTAGCGCAAAATTATCATTGAATTACACTCAAGATACTTCTTATAATATTTCCTTTAAAGCTTCAGTTTCCGGTGGATATACAAATGGTGGAACTATAGGAAGTGAGTTGGGTGTTACACTAGGTGCATCAAAATCATATTCTTTAGGTAGCGGATACTCCGTAACTGTTCCAAAAGGATCTCATTATTTAATCAAATATCGTCCTATGTATTATACATATAAGGTCGTTGAGACAAAATATAAAGAAAGATATAATGAAGCATTAGGCGGCATGGAGAGATATGTGGTTGAAACAAAAACCTGCTATGTAGACGTATTTTCGCACTGGGATTTTACACATGTAGCTAAGTAAAGGTGTATGTTACACTAAATAAAAGCAGGGAACTATCTATATCCATGCTTCAAACTGGAGATAAAGCTCGTGGATCTGCCACGGGCTTTTCTCATGTTGTTATATACATTTTGCTGAAATTTTAAATTTCAGTGTAAAAGTAGATTGGTGTTTAGAAGGAATATGCAAAGTATTACACGAAAATGTCAAAGGATTACAGTTTCCTAAAACCCATAATAATTTCTGATATAATGCGATAAGTCAGAAAGGATGATGGGGCTATGGGGAAAAGAGAGCACATATACGAAATTATTGCAGAGAATATCAGAAAAGAACGCAGAAGGCTTGGAATTACACAGGCAGAGCTTGCAGAACGGGCAGATGTATCATTGGATACTATCAAAAGTGTTGAAAATGGCAGAAGGGCAATGAGTCTTGATACATATTTGAATATTGTTCATGCATTGGAGTCATCGCCTATGGTTTTGATGAGCCAGCAGCACCCAGAAAAACACATTGAGCGTTTTGCATTTATGATGAATCGATGTGACGAAAGAGAAATAGAATTTGCATTACATATGATTGAACAAATATTAAGAGGACAGGAAGATTATCTGAGTGAATAGACGGGTAGTTATCCTGTCCTTTGTCTATGACTCTTTTGCAAATTTTTCAGCGAGATGGTATATGATTTCTTCAATGGTGGGAGTATCATTTTCACATGGAAAGTCTGTCCAGAAGCGTTGCATTTTTGGATCAGGGCTTTTTAAAGCAATGGAAACTGCCCGCCCAATTTCCTGTTGGACTTCTTCTTTTGTGATTCCTTCTTTTTCGGCAATGATTTCCAAATATTTATCAACAGAGTATGTGTTTTTATCATTCATAGTGTTGTTGTGAATCCTTTCTGAGAAGGGTATTTGCGGTCAAATTGTCAGGTGCTTGAATTGTCCCGGTTGAATACCATAAAAGTAAAACAGATAATCCGTTCTATATTACATAATAACCTTGAGAGCTGTTTTCTATGCAGATTATGGCTATTTTCTATTCTATCATATACATACAGTATGGTGCATACACGCACCATATCATTATAGGACACTCTTGCGTAGAATACAAGGAGGAGGTCTTTGTAATGATAGTATATGACAGGTTATGGATCACACTCAAGAAGAAAAATATTAGCCAGTATGCACTAATTAAAGATTATGGAATAGATAAAGCACAGTTACAGCGATTGCGAAAGAATATGGTCGTAAAAACGGTAATCCTTAACAGATTATGTTCCATACTTGATTGTAAGATAGAGGACATCATGGAGTTTGTGCCGGATGAGGATATTAAGTAAAGAGATATTTCCAAAATGTAATGAGAGTTTGGAAATATCTCTTTTTTAATCCGCAAATATTTATATTCTTGGTATTAAGGTGTACAATATTCCACCTGAAATAGCTGGTTTAGTCACTCTTACAAAAGATTCGCTTACGGTACAATGAATACAGCTTAAGCAAATATATAAGGTGCCGGAAAAGAGTGGAAGGTGTACTACGATATTGTTAATAGTGGAGAAAGAATAAAAGAGTTGCGTGCGGCAAGAAGAATGACAAGACAGCAGCTTGCCGAGCAGATTGGATTGTCAGTGGATGCTCTGCGGAAAATTGAAGCTGGTGTAAATGGAGCAAAAATAGATACGCTGATTAGTATTGCTGAATTGTTTCATATAACGTTGGATTATCTTGTGTGTGGGTGTGAAAGAAAGGCAGAAGTCGATGATCTGCTGGTTGGTCTGAAGGAGAAGGAAGTACAGTTTATCCGGAATATGGTATTAAATGCCGTTGACAATATGAAACTTCTGACAGAATAAAAAAGTCGGATTGCATTTTTGATGATGCAGTCCGGCTTTTTTTATAAGGATTTGGAACAGGTGGGAGTGTTACTCTTAGTTCAAAAGAGTGTCGGTTACTGTAGAAGATGCGTGGTGTCAGTTATACTTTGTTCAGGTTCTGAGAAAAGAACCGTTGAATATTGAAAACAGAATAGGACACGCATATCCCACGAGCTTATATCGCCTTGTCTATGACAGGGTGGCAGAATCCCATTTCGTGCGATGACTATCCTCAGAGCTGTAGCCGATTATGAGAAACGTAACAGCAGGAGCCTTTAAGGATAAGAGCAGAGGGTTGTGCCTACCGGGTTAGCAGCCGGAGGTAATGAGATAATAAGTGCACCTGAATTTCAGCAAAACGCATTTTCAGAGAGTGGCTACTTTCGTAAGTCTGGATGGGCAGGAAACTACGAAGTGATTGTGGCTGGCAAAGGATATGTTACCCGATACGGGGATGGTTAAGAAACCGGGAAGATAGTATTTTATCTTCCCACACAAACTGATTTATGGTCACCGACAGAAAAGAAATGTTTAGGTGTGATGGTGTGGAGAGTACAGATAAGTCAGCTTATGTGAGGAGATAAAGTGCGCACAGTATCAAATCAATATTATTTATAAGGAGATTTTAAGATGGAAAGAGCAATTATATATTATGCAAAAACAGGATTAGAGGCTACAGATCATTTTGTGCCGGCGCTGCTTGAAAAGTATTGTAAGGATAATGGCTATGAAATTGTAGCTATGCTTTCAGAGCCTGCTTCTACAGAAGGAGTTTCATTTCCGATGAAATATGCCTTTATCGGCTTAAATATGGAAGAAGATGTTAATACAATCATAACACTTTCAAAGGATATGATTGGTGCAACAGATGAGACCGTTATTGATACGCTTGGAAAACTCAGCGAATATGATATCTATGTGGAGGATATTAATGGAGAACTTGAAGAGTGTTATGAGATGATGCACAAAGAGCCTGTTCAGGAAAGTGATATAAGAGGGCTGGTGCTTGATACGGTATCAATGTTCTATCATAACATCAGGGACGGCAGATAGGAGGCAATATGCAGGATTCCAGAGAAAAAAAGCAATGTCTGATATTTGTAAGGAATAATGCAAATGATACAGCTGACCGTATCGAGGCATATGCAAAAAAGTCCGGCATGAAAGTTGTTGAGACAATTTTTAATACAGATAAAAAAGCGGTTGAACGATTAAGATATTATATTGAAAGAGATGTCATTATCTGTGTGCTAGTAAGAGATGTGGTAGACATTTCAATGGAACTTAATGAGATTAAAGCTGTAATGACACTTGCAGCGGAACATGGAATCAGTATTAATGCAGAGAGCAGGGGCTATGAACCTGCTCTCATTTCTTATGAATGATATGACAGAAGAAAATAGAAAATTAAAACTGATTATATTTCCGGGCGAAACAGTAGTGATTGATGAATATGGGAAACGGATTGTTGCCTGTCCGACAGAGGATGAGGCAGAAGAATATATCAGGGAACAGGAGGAATGACATAGATGAAACTGAACAGGGGCGACATTGTTATTGCAAATCTGGAGTCAGTAAGTAAAGGGAGCATTCAGAAGTATACAAGACCTTATATTATTATCTCAAATAACAAAGCAAATCAGTATTCACCGGTTGTCACAGCAGTAGCCATGTCCACAAAAACATGGAAAAAGAAATATCTGCCAACCCACTGTCTAATACCGGCTGCAAAGGTAAAGGTTACTGACACAGATTTTGAGGTATTTGACAGTATGGCATTATGTGAGCAGATTGTATCCATTGATGTAAATGTCCAGATTGAGAGGGTAGTTGCTTCAATTTCGGATACGGAACTACTTGATAAGATTACTGAATGTGTAAAAATCCAGATTGGGGCATATGAAAAGTACAATTAAATATTACCGGGGCATTTGCTCCGGGTTACATAGCCACCTGTATTTTATGGGTGGCATTTTTACTGAAAGGGGGATAGATTTTATGACAGCAGAAGAATACAGAGCACTATTAGATGTGGATTTTAACAATGTAAAAATAGAAGATCTGACTGATATTAGAAAAATTAAAATAGATAAAAATCAGCCACAGAGTAAGAGGCAGGCACAGTTCTTAAAACAGGTGGGAAATCCATATATGCTGCGTCGTGGAAGTATGATGATTAAGGTAAGCTTTGCGAATAATGGACTGTCGATGGAACAGGCATTTGAAAATCTGCTTTTGAATGTCTGAAAATTTGTGGTGGAATTTCAAAGTGATATGTGCTATGATGTTTTTGGTATAAAAATTCTAAATTAGTGCATATCACCTTATTGAAAAGTTATCTTCTAACTTAAACAACAATAGGAGGATGTGCATATGAGTCAGATAAGTCAGATCAAAAAGATCTATCATGCAGCCATCTATGTTCGTTTATCGAAGGAAGATGGCGCTGTTGCTTCACATGAAAAAACTGAGAGTAACAGTATCGCAAATCAGAAATCACTGATTAGAGATTTTCTCAAAAACAAAAATGATATTGAGGTTGTGCAGGAGTATGTTGATGATGGTTTCAGCGGCTCTAATTTTGAGCGACCGGCATTCCAGATGATGCTTGAAGATATTAAGAAAGGCAAAATTGATTGCGTTGTCACTAAGGATCTGAGCAGATTCGGAAGAGAATATATAGATTCAGGTATGTATATTGAGCGATTATTCCCTGCTATGGGAGTAAGATTTATTGCAATCAATGATGGTATTGATTCCGGAGAGGCAAAGTCGCAGTCAGATGAGATTATTATTCCATTCAAAAATCTTATTAATGATGCTTACTGTCGTGATATTTCAATTAAGATACGTTCACATCTTGAAATTAAGAGAAAACAGGGAGATGTAATCACGGCATTTGTGCCATATGGATACAAAAAGAAAGACAAAGATAAGCACAAACTGGAAATTGATGTATATGCAGCAAATGTTGTGAAAGATATTTTCAGAATGAAGTTGCATGGAAAAAGTCAGGATGCAATTGCATGTGAACTTAATTCATCAGGAATACTTCCACCGGCTGAGTATAAAGCAAGCACGGGAAGCAATTATCAGACATGCTTTAAGACAAAAGAAAAGTCGGAGTGGACTTCAGTCATGGTAAGGAGAATCCTTACAAATGAGGTTTATATAGGTAATCTCGTACAGGGAAAACAGACAACACCGAATCACAAGGTCAAAAAGACCATAATCAAAGAAAAATGCGAATGGGTAAGGATTGAAAAGAACCATGAGCCGATTATCACGGACAGGGATTTTGAAGTAGTACAGAGATTGCTTGCAATGGATACAAGAACATCGCCGGACAGAGAGGAAGTTTATCCGCTGTCAGGGGTAGTTACCTGTGGTGGCTGTGGGATTCCCATGGTAAGAAAAACTTCAAAAGTGGGTGGCAAAACTTATGCCTATTATCTGTGTGCAACCCATAAGGATTCAAAGCAGTGCAGTTCCCACAGAATTTCCACGGATAAGTTGGAAGAAGTGGTGCTAGAGCTTTTACAGACACACATTGATAACATGATTGACCTTAAAAGAATTCTTTCTTTTATCGGCAACGTGCCGTTTCAGCAGCTTGATATGAAAAAGCTTGAGGAAAGGCGTGAAAAGAAACAGGCAGAGGTAGACAGATGTGCAGACCTCAGAGGAATGCTTTATGAGGATATGAAGGATGGCATTATCTCAAAGGAAGATTACAAAGAGCTTCATACAGCATATGAGCAGAGAAAAAAGAGTGCCGAGATTGCCATTCACCAGATTGAATTGGAAATGGAAGATGTGTTGAATCGTAAGAGCAAAGGCTTTGTATGGCTTGATTATTTTACGGAACATAAAAACATTGAGAAACTCACGAGGGAAGTGGTTGTATCTCTTATCCGTGAAATAAAGGTATTTGATAAGAATCACATTGAAGTAGTGTTTGACTTTGATGACTGCTACAAGGAATGTCTTGATGTAATAGAAAGTCAGGGACATTTTGTTGAAGTGGACAGTACGGGAAAACTGAATATCAGATTAAAGGAGGCTGTGTAGTATGGCAAGAAAGAGTAGAAAAAATACGCCGATTGCAGTTGCAGAGCCAACTGACAATCTGACAACAAAAGCAGTTTTAAGCCTGGATAAGGAGGCAAAACCATATCAGGTTGGAATCTATGCGAGACTTTCATTCGAATCAGAGGCGAATAAGGAAAGAGATACTGTAGATACACAGATTGCATATATCAGAGAGTTTATTAATGGGCAGGATGATATGGTAGAAGTTTGTGTGTATGCTGATATATCTGTTACAGGAACAACTTTTGAAAGACCGGAATTTGACCGAATGATTCAGGATATTCGAGCCGGCAAAATCAATACTGTTATAACCCGTGATCTTAGCAGGCTTGGAAGAAATTATGTGGAAGCAGGTAATTATATTGAGAGAGTTTTTCCTTTTCTGGATGTACGATATATTGCCATCACAGATGATTTTGATACAGCAAGACCGGGAACTGATTTATCTGTACCGCTTAAGAATATTGTGAACGAATATTATTCCAAAGACCTTTCAAAGAAAGTAGAGACCGGAAAGCATAGTATTTGGGCACAGGGCGGCTTCAGCGAGGGAACGCCACCATATGGATATTACAGGGCTACAGATGGTTCAAGAAAGCTTTTGATTGATGAAGAGGTATCTGACAATGTAGTTAGAATTTTTAATATGTTTTTGGATGGGAAGGGATATGCTGGTATTGCAAAGACTTTGCAAAACGAAGGAATTCTTTCACCTCCGAAATACAGATTCTATAAGGCAGGAAAGATTGAACTTGCTGAAAAAGCAAGAGAATGGCACTATTCGCATGTAAAAGAGATACTCCAAGGGGAATATTACATTGGAAATATTGTTCATGGAAAGCAAAGGAAGGCTCTTGATACCGGGAGAAAGAATGTTAAAACAGATGCATCAACATGGCAGCGAATAGAAAATGTTCATGAACCAATAATTGATAAGGACACTTTCTGCAAAACAAGGGAGAGAATGGAGCATATCAAAAAGAAGCATTTAGAAGCATCAAAACCTAAAGCTGATGTTCCAAATAAGCCGGATAATATTCTGGTATATAAAACAAAATGCGCCTGTTGTGGAGGCAGTGTATTGATTGGCAGGCATCACACTTATTCAGAAAAGTTCTATTATAAGTGTAAGAACCGTAGAAAATTAGCTAGGCTATGTGAAAATAAGTACTCTTATGATTATTCTGAGGTTATGGATAGTGTTTTTTCTGTTATCCGTCAGCATATGAGTTTGTGTGTTGAGAAAACAAAGTTTGTTCAGAAGATGAACAACAGAAAAGAGAATGTTCTTCAATATGATATTTATACCAAGCAGATAGCAAAACTTCAAAATGATGTAAGAAGAATTACCGCTAACAAAAGTGGTTTGTATGAAGATTATAGGGAACAGTTAATCACTGCGGAAGAACTGTGCCAGTATCAGAGAGAATATGAAAGCAGAGTAAATGAGATTGAAGCGCAGATTACTGAATTGCTTCATCGAAGAAGTCTGTATGAAAAAGAATTTCATATTGATGAAGGATGGGAAGAAACTGTCAATAAATATATGACTAAAAGAAAACTTACAAAGGAGCTTGTGGATGCTTTTGTATCGGAAATTGTTTTTTATGATGGCAATGTAGAAGTTAAGCTCTTGTATGATGATTTCCTAAAGGAGCTGCTTAAAGTGGCAGAAGAAAGAGAGGTGAGCAGCAATGGATAAGACGATAGCTCTCTATATGAGATTATCAGATGAAGATGACAACTTGGCTGCTCATGAGGAAAGTAACAGTATTTCCCATCAGCGAAAGTTAATGCTTGATCATATCCAGAAACTGCCTGAACTAAAGGACTGCAACATAATGGAATTTTCAGATGATGGATATTCCGGAGCAGACTTTAGCAGACCTAATTTTGTAAAAATGATGGATCTGGTAAAGGCTGGTAAGATTCAGGTTATTGTGACGAAGGACTACAGCAGACTCGGACGAGATTATCTTGAAGTTGGTAACTATATGGAATGTATATTTCCGGTTCTTCAGGTAAGATATATCAGCGTGAATGATAATTACGATTCTGCTAACAGCTTTGGTTCAACCGGAGGTATGAGTGTTGCACTGAAAAATCTTGTGAATGCATTGTATTGTAAGGATGCATCAAAAAAGGTAAGAGCCGCTAAGGCAGTGTTGGCTAAGCAGGGAAAGTACATTGCTGCATTTGCTCCTTTTGGATACCAGAAAAGTGAAGATGATAAGCATATGTTAGTGCCTGACCCAGTAACAGCACCTGTTGTCCAGCTGATATTTGAACTGGCTATTAAAGGCATGAAATACACCGAGATTGCAAATTATCTGAATAATAATGGATATGATAGCATATTTGAGTATTACCAAAAGATTGGAGTTAAGAGATGTTATGAAAGGGATATTGGTGAGCACATGTGGAGTGCCAGTACAGTAATGGAGATTTTATATAATGAAGTCTATATTGGTTCTGTAATCAATAACAAGACGGCTGATAATATTGATACCGGTCATCAGGTTGTGCAGAGAGATAAAGAGGACTGGATAATTGTTGAAAACTGTCATGAACCATTAGTTTCTGTGGAAGACTTCAAGCTTGCTCACAAGATGATAGCAAGACGAGAAGTGACGAAGAGAAAACCAAATGGAAAGTGGCGTAAATCGTATATTCGCTGTGGAATATGTGGTAAGGGACTTTATAAATACGGAAATAAATCCTCATACAGATGCCACAACGGTCATGTGTCACGTATTAGAGGTGAAGAACTTGAGGCGACACTTCTAGACATTGCTAGAAATATGGCATTGGCTCAGTTGCAGGAATTTGAGTTGAAAACTGATGGCGGTAATTGTCCAGATAATCTTGAAAGGGAAATCGAATCACTTAAAAAGTCAAAGGCACACTATGCAAAGCTAAAGTTTGAGATATACGATGATTATACAAAAACAAATATCACTCGTGATCAGATGGCAAAAAAGACTGCAGAAGTTAAGCAGAAAATCGCAGAGATAGAAAGTCTGATTACAGAGAAGCAGGAAACACTTGATATGCAAAAGGATCTCTTTCTTGATGCAAAGCAGGAACAGCTAACAAAGCTTAGTAAGTTGGATGAGTTTGATGAAGAAGTAATCAGATATCTCATTGATTATGTGTTGGTGTATGATAATGAGCATATTGAAATCAGATGGAACTTTGATGACTTTCAGGCTGGATGATGGTATAATCAGTAGTAATAGCGAGAAAACAAAATTATAAAGAAGTAACATGGGGAATCTTGCTAAAGGTTCCCCATTGATAAAAAAAATTAATTTTTTTTTGTTTCTTACTTGACACGAGCAGAAGCGCATCATAGCCTGGCGAATACTTATCAGAAGGTCATGGAGTATTTCAAACCGAAATTATTCCTAGGTATGACAGCTACGCCGGATAAGAGGGATGATGGGGATGCTTCCAGGAATGTATACGAATTGTTCCATTATCAGATCGCTTACGAGATCAGGCTGCAGCAGGCGATGGAAGAGGATTTACTATGTCCATTTCATTATTTTGGAATTAGTGATATTTCCATGATAACGGATGAACAAGCCAAGGCGAGAAATATTTCGGAGGAATATTTTGGAAGATTAACCGGTGACGAGCGTGTAAGACATGTCATCGAACAGGCGAGATATTATGGATATAGCGGTGATCGCGTTAAGGGACTTATATTCTGCAGTAGGAATAGGGAATGCGAGGAGTTGTCTGCAAAGTTCAATAGACTGGGATACCATACCGTAGCACTAAGCGGCAAGAATACCGATCGTGAACGAGAAGCAGCATTTGAACGTCTGGCAATGAACGAAGCGGATGCAACAGAGGAAATGCAGCCTTTGGACTATATTTTTTCAGTAGATATTTTGAATGAAGGCGTAGATATCGTAGAAGTGAACCAGGTGATCATGCTTCGCCCCACGCAGTCTCCTATTGTATTTATACAGCAGCTTGGCAGAGGACTTAGAAAAGCCGAGAACAAGGAATATGTGGTAATACTTGATTTCATTGGAAATTATAATAACAATTTTATGATTCCGGTGGCATTGTCCGGGGATAGAACTTATAATGCGGATACGATCAGAAAATATGTGATTTCAGGGAATAATACGATACCCGGAGCATCCACCGTACATTTTGATGAAATTGCAAAAGAAAAAATATTCAATTCTATTGATAAGATCAGAGGAATGAAATCGATTATAAGAGAAAGCTACATTTCTCTGAAAAATAGAATTGGACGAATCCCCCTGTTGTATGACTTCTATGAGCAGGGCGAGATTGACCCTTTGGTAATTATCAAAGAATATAAGACATATTGGCAGTTCCTGGAAGCTGTTGAGACGGGAAAGGACTCCTGCAAATTGAATGATCAGGAAAAGCTGATATTGGAATATCTGTCTAAGACCATTTTAAGTGGAGTCAGGCCTAGTGAGTTATGCATTTTAAAAGAATTTCTAGACAAAGATATCATTTCGACCAACGATGTTCGAAGAGAACTTGAATATGAGTATGATTATTTTATAACGGATCAGGAAGTAGAGGAATCCGTCAAAGTTCTGCAAGGGCATTTTGTTAGTAAAGATGATGAATACCAGAAATATAAATTTATGAACATATTGCGCCCTGACGGAGAACGCACTATGAGGAGTGTGGAAGCTTATCAGAGATGCTTGCAGAACGAAGAGTTTAATGCGCAGATCAGGGACATTATCAAAGTTGGACTGGCTAGATATAAGGATAAATATACCAAGGGTAAATCAGAAGATACACCTTTTGTATTATATGAGAAGTATTCCCGAAGAGATGTGAGTCTGTTGATGAATTGTGGCAAAGATCTGTCATCTACAATGTATGGAATGAGTCGGATAGGTGACGATGTATTCATTTTTATTACTTACCATAAAGAAGAAGCCGGGGAAGGTAAAAATTACGCAGATGGCAAGCCGGATTATGCAGATGCTTTTGAAGATAATCTGATTTTCAAGTGGGATTCTCAGATTGGTAAAGATAATAGCAGTCCTTATATGCAGAAGGTTTTGACGGCTCCGAGAAAACATCTGTTGGTGAAAAAGAGTGATGCAGAGACCGGTTTTTATTATATGGGACAGTTTGACATTGTGGAATCTGCAGATAGCCAGAAGGAAGACAATAATGGTAAAATGAAACCGATCGCGAAGGTGACCATGAAAATGCATCATCCCGTACGCGAGGATTTATTAAGATATTTACAGAGCAATATTTCAAAGGAGAACGAGGCAGTATGAAAACCATTCGCGTAGTCGCAGCCGTAATCTGCGATTCCATAGAGCACAAAACCAAAATTTTTTCCACCGCGAGGGGCTACGGAGAATTCAAAGGCGGCTGGGAATTTCCCGGTGGGAAGATCGAAGCCGGAGAGACTCCGCAGCAGGCAGTTGTCAGAGAGATCAGGGAGGAACTGGATGCCACGATCAGGGTCGGAGACCTGATAGATACCATAGAGTACGATTACCCGGCATTTCATTTATCCATGGATTGTTTCTGGTGTGAGGTCGCTTCGGGAGAGTTGAAGCTTCTCGAGGCAGAGGCCGCCAGGTGGCTGACGAAGGAGGAACTGGATTCCGTGCAGTGGCTTCCGGCGGATGTGACATTGATTGATAAGATCAGAAAGTGCATGGAGTAGGCGTACAGCCGACGAAGAGGTAGTAACTATGCTATACAAATTGAACCCAATCTACACTTGGATATCAGCCTGATGTATGGAAGGGATGGAATTAATGGTAAAGAAGATCATGCATGATCCGCTGTTTCTGGCACAGAAGTCAGTGGATGCAACAGAGGCAGATAAACAGATTGTGACAGATTTGCTTGATACACTTAAGGCAAATTTAGAACACTGTGTTGGTATGGCTGCCAATATGATTGGAGTAAAAAAGAATATCATTGTAGTAGCAGCCGGACCATTTCAGTTTGCAATGATAAATCCGGTAATAACAAAGAAATCCGGAGAATATCAGACGGAGGAAGGCTGTCTTTCTCTGGAAGGTGTAAGACCATGTACGAGATATCAGGAAATAGAAGTGGACTATCTTGATCAGAACTTTAAGAAACAGCATGGAAAGTATTCAGGTTGGACAGCACAGATTATTCAGCATGAGATTGACCATTGCAATGGAATTGTCATATAAAGGGATAATATCTTTTAGGAGCGAAAAACATTATGGAAAAGGAGATAAAAAGAGACTATTATCTGGACCATCTCATCGAAAGCGGAGTGGATGAGCAGAATTACAATATTTTCAAACATGAGATAGATACGCCCCTGTGTTGACAAATGGTAAGAAATCTAGTACCATAGTACTAAACAGTACGTTGGATATTGAGGGAAGTAATGGAGAAGGAACAGGGAAAGCTTATTATAATCGTATCAGTCGTATTTGCCATGGTGCTTCTGTGCATGATCTGTACCTCAGGCAGTGTGCCGGAGGTCAAGTCATTGCAGGCATGTACGCCGGAAGCAGTCAGCCTCCTGGATGACGGCAGGGAGCTGTACGATTTTATATTGGATCAAAACGATGATGAGACGAACTCGATCGTGTTTTATTCGGCACATCAGGAGATTGCGGTGTATGCAGATGCGAAGCTGATCTACCGGCTGGATGCTGTGCCAGGTATATGGGGGAATACTCCGGGCTGGACCTGGAATATTGTCAGGTTTTCAAGTAATGTGAGCAGCTTGCAGGTACAGTTCACCCCCTGTTATCCGGAAGCGGCAGGTCAGCAGAAGACGTTTTATATCGGTGGCGGCTATAATATTTATCGTGGGGTGATGCGCCGGGCAATGCCTGCCTTTCTCATCAGCATGATGGTGATACTGATAGGATTGTATATTAGTATTTATTGGATCGTTATCCGCTGCGGAAGCCGGATCGACGGAACCTTATTGTATCTGGGTATTTTTTCCATCCTGCTGGGAACATGGTCGGCCAATGAGACGGATGTGGCAACGCTGCTCCTGGCCAACAGGCAGGGATGCTCTTATCTGGCATTTGCTACGCTCATGCTGTTGCCGATGTCCTGTATCCTGTTTGTGAAGAGCTTTCTGGAGATCAGGGATGACTGGTTTTGTAGAATTATCTGTAATGCTAATCTGGCATTGATCGTCCTGACGCATATACTGAATGCAACAGAGATATATGAGTTCCGGAGAAGCCTGTGGATGACGCATGTGTTGATCATTCTGACGATTCTATACCTGCTGGTGGTCATCTGCAGCAAAATTGTCAGAAGGCAGCTGGATCAGAGGCTGAAGGCATGTGTAGGGGCACTGCTGCTTGTATTTTTTGCTGCTATTATAGATGTGGGCGGCTATTATAAAGCCGGTAACGCCGTAGGTGTATTTGGCAGAAGCTCTTTCTTGCTCTTTATTGTGGTGCTGGGAATAGAATCCGCCAGACAGACGGTTGCCCGGCTGAAAAAAGGTCGCAGGATGGAGGAACTGGAACAGTTTGCCCTGAATGATTCCATGACCGGCTTATATAATCGAAATGCTTATGATTATTTTGTGAAAAACGAGAGGAATTTTGAAGGGTATGTCATAGTGACCTTTGACCTGAACAATCTTAAGCAGTGTAACGATCAATATGGCCACAGGGCAGGAGATGAGTATATTATCAATGCGGCACATATCATAGAGGACAATTTTGAACGCTATGGGAAATGTTATCGGATTGGCGGAGATGAATTCTGTTGTATCATTCCGAAGGGAATACATTTTAAAATAGAACGTGTGATACATAAGATCGACCAGGATGTAGAGGTATTGAATCACAAGAATATCATTCCCGTTCCGGTGGGAATTGCCTATGGGTATGCTGTATTCACGGCGGATGATACGGATCCGGAGAAGGTGCGTGAGCGTGCAGATAAGGATATGTACCGGAATAAGAAGACGATGAAGCAGTTATGACCAGGGAATCTATTCGATTGTCAACTATATTATAAAAGGGTTGACAATTAAAAAACACCATGCTATTCTGACAGAGGTTTTTAAAAAACATCTGACAGAAAGGCATGGTTTTTTATTATGACAACACAGACAACAACTCGTAGCAAGACTTATGACATGGTGTACATTGCAGTATTTGCGGTTCTGATCGCAATCTGCTCCTGGATTTCCATCCCGATGACGGTTCCTTTTACGTTACAGACCTTCGCAGTATTCCTGGCAGTCGGCGTACTGGGCGGTAAGAGAGGAAGCCTTGCGGTATTGATCTATATTTTACTGGGTGCGGTAGGCATTCCTGTATTCGCCGGGTTCTCCGGTGGTATCGGTCAGTTACTTGGCAACACCGGCGGTTACATCATTGGATTTTTATTCTCCGCACTGCTGATGTGGCTGATCGAGAAGCTGTTCGGACGTAAGACATGGGTGCTGGGTATCTCCATGGTACTGGGTCTGATCGTGTGCTACGCTATTGGAACGGTATGGTTCATGGTTGTATATGCGCAGAATTCCGGAGCTGTCGGTCTGGCTACCGTACTGGGCTGGTGTGTAATTCCTTTCATTATCCCGGATCTGGTGAAGATCGCACTGGCACTGACTCTGAGCAAGAGACTGTCTAAGGCTCTGAAGCTGAACGGACAGGAATAAAGGATACACCGGATATGGAAGTAACGACAACTTACCGGATCCGTCCGCACCACGGCATGTGCCTGTATTTTTTCGAAGGGAAGGGATACAGTGAAGGTTTCACTGAGCATATGGCGGAGGTGAAAGAATGGCTTCTGGGAAAAAATGGACCGTCATTCCTGCAGCTTGTCGGAGCGACGGATGAGATCTGCAGCGCCTGCCCGCATAATAAGGGTGGCAGCTGCGAGTCTGCGGAGAAGGTAGACCGGTATGATGCGGGTGTATTGAAATACACCGGATTAAAGGCAGGCCAGGAAATGACTTTTGCGGAATTTGAGCGGATAGTGGAAGAGAAAATTCTGCAGCCGGGATATGGCAGGGCCATCTGCGGTGACTGCCAGTGGAGAGATATCTGCCACAAATAATGAAGAGCATTCCCATGCGGGAGTGCTCTTTGGTATTATATGAGCTTTGAATTCAGTGATATATGTTGATTAAACGTGAAGAGTCGGATATAATAAAATCGGAATGTGTGAGAATACCGTTGAACATATTAGACCGGATTTGATTTTAAGGTAAGGAGGATGTAGGCTATGGAAGTAATGACTCAAGGGAACAGACATATTGTCGATTCGGATAGCAAAGTAGATAGTAATGTAGTTCGCCAGAAAGTAATGGATAGCTATCAAGATATGTTGAGCGGAAAAGGTAGAGATTATAAAGTTTTTTTCGCAGAGTTGGAAAGCAGGTATAACGGAAAATAATGTATAAAGTGCAAATTCTTCCCAAGGCGGAAGAGGATATTAGCACAAAAAGCGCACCTCCCCCAGGTGCGCTTTTTGTGTGCGTCTATAGCCGCACTGTTACCTCACGAAGAGGTAAGCCGTATATGCAACATACAGAAGCACGCACGCAGCCCCCTCACTGCGGGTCATGCGTCTGCCGGTACGGGCGAATACGAAGAGCAGAATGGCACTGCCAAGGAGCAGTACGGTGTCGATGACGGACTCTCCGAGGACATGCAGAGGGCTGATCACCGCGGACATTCCGAGGATAAACAGGATGTTGAACAGGTTGGAACCGATGGCATTGCCCAGCGCCAGTCCACTGTCTCCCTTTTTCGTGGCAACGATGGAGGTCACCAGCTCCGGCAGGGAGGTGCCGATGGCGATAATAGTCAATCCGATGAAGTTCTGACTGACACCGAAATTCGTAGCGATGATGCACGCTTTATCCACGACGAGATCACCACCGAAGATAACGGCAGCCAGACCTCCGGCAATATACAAAAGGCTGCGGGGAAGAGAGAGAATCTTGCCGGGTTCGCCCTCTTCTCTGTTTTTCCGGGCAGAATAGATCATAAATCCCAGATATACGATCATGCCCAGCAACAGGACAGCGCCTTCCATGCGGCTTAAGCTGCCATCTAAAAACATCAGACATAATACGACAGTTACCAGGATATTTAACGGCATATCCCGTTTCAGGATCTCTCCGTGGGGCATAAAGCTGTGCAGGAATGCACAGATACCTACCACCACCAGCCCGTTGAAGATATTCGAGCCGACGACGTTACTGATGGCGATATCATTACTGCCAGCCAGGGCAGCATTGATGCTGACGGAGGCCTCCGGAGCACTGGTGCCCATGGCGACGATGGTCAGACCGATGATGACGCTGGGGACCTTCAGGATCCCCGCCAGGGAGGAGCTTCCCTCCACGAAAAAGTCCGCACCCTTGATCAGAAGTATAAATCCTACGAGTAACAATATGTATTCCATAAGCTGTCCTTTCCTGCGGTGTCTCTCGTATCCTTAATAAAAAGTATAAAATAAAAAAGTATAAAAATAGAGACTCTTACCGCATCAAAAATGATCGATAAAAGTCTCGTTGCTTACAATAATAACCGGTCCGACGGACGTGATGACGATTATCATTCCGGACAGCTTCGTGTATCCTTCGGTTACCATTCCGGGTTACCATTCTATCAGAAACCATCCGGGAACTACTCCCTCTTAACTGTGCTCTCATTCTACAAAAAAAGGACAAACACTGTCAACAGACTTTGTAAATCTTGACACTATTTTAACACGAAGTCCACCTTCACGGGATCATGGTCGGAGTAGGAATAGCCGGTGTTTACATTCTCATAGGACAGGCACTCGATATTGTCGGAGATAATGAATCCGTCCAGGGTTACGGTATAAGTTACACCGGGGACATATTCCATATCCGCATTTCTGGCGCTGTTCCAAAGAGCTTCCTTCTCCTCAGAACTCAACAGATCCAGACAGAAGGCAAAATGCTCCGGCAGCTCCGTTCTCGGAAAAGGAAATGCCCAGGACTCACAATTCTCCGCATCCTCTTCGGAAGCCTTCAGGTCGTGGTTAAAGTCGCCGCCGCAGAGCACGTAATTGCCGGCTTCGTATTCTTTTGCCATATCATTGCACAGCATCTCAATCTGTCCCTTGCGGATGGCGTCGCTGTTGCCGTAGGCAGACATATGCAGATTGAAGATCACCAGCTCTTTTGCGTTGTCCACCGGGATCCGGGAGACGCTGTAGCAGCGGTCCAGATCGAAGAACTTGCTGAAGGAAGTGGAGATGGGGAAGCTTCTGCGCAGGGCGGAAGACACCGGATATTTCGAGAACAGTCCAAGTCCTGCCCTGCTGCTGCCGTGGGGCTGTGTAAACGGATAGAACAGGAAGGCAGAATCATAATTCTGCGCAAATACGGTAGTATATTCCGGCAGAAGGCTGCGCAGCATCTCGTATTCATCCGTATGATAGCTTCTGGTGGCATCCAGATCGATCTCCTGGATCAGCGCAAAATCCGGGTCTAATGACTTCACCAGCTCTCCCGCACCGTTTATGGCATACTGTACGGTCTCCGGGCTTTCCGCCCAGGAGGAGGTACCACCATCCATGAAGAAGCTGTAATCCGGCAGATAAGCACCAAAGCCGATGTTGTAGGTCACTGCGGAATATTCTGTATCCGTAGTCAGCACCGCAGCCGCACCTGTGGTAGTATCGTCAACCGGTGCCTCCACCACCAGTTCCTGATTGTCCTCGATCCTGTAATAACTGGCATAGAGGTAGACGATGTAAGCCAACAGTGCGAGGATGAGGATCCCCAGCACGATGCCTATGATCTTCAGTGACGTTTTAAGTATGTTTTTCTTTTTCATATTCTCATTTTAACAAGTCTTACGGGAAATGGCAAATGTTAAAATTTCTATGAGAAATAGGCACTCGCATGCTGTTTTTGCATTTACTATACGAATGGGACTTGTACCTGTCGTTATAGTGAATAATGTTTCAGTAATGTTGTAATAATGTTTATATAATGTCATATATTATTTAAAGTCCTTATCCTACTGTACCATAGGCAGAAATGCAAGTAAATTTTCACCTATGATGTAATTGTAATGTTGTTGTAATGTTTAGTAATGTTTGATATAGTTATCGGGAGTTTGACACTTCTTTTTTTAGCGTTCTGATGTAAATCCTTTATTTAAGCCATTTATGGCTTATTTTTTTGTCAAATTTTATGATTTTATACGTGCTTTTTTGTACTGGTTATAGTTAGTTAGAATTAACTGGGAGGTTCACTTATGTATATCAATATTACATGCAGTAAAGATAACAAGGATGTTTACATTACACAGTCCTACCGCAAAGACAACGGTAAAACTTCTTCTCGCAACTACAAAAAACTTGGGAAGTACAATGATCTTCTGGCACAGTTTTCCGGAAACGAAGCTGCCATGATGGACTGGGCGAAAAAAGAAGCGGAAAAAGAAACTATGCTCTACAACCAGCGCAGGGAAAAAGCAAGGAACACAGACCAAATCCTATCGTGACCATGGGACTTTTCATGGATGCAGACGGCATCCCCCTTTCCGTTGACCTGTATCCCGGAAACCAGAACGAACAGCCTACCCTGAAGCCTCTGGAGACGAAAGTGATCCGGGATTTTAACTGTAGCGAAATTTTGAAAACCCTCCGGGAAATGAATGTAACCCTGCTGTCCAAAGACAGTGGCTACATTCCTTCCTACAAACGCACGAAACTGACAGACACCCTGCACACAGCCTTCGGGTTCCGAACGGATTACGAATTCATCTCAAAGGCAGATATGCGGGCGATTATCAAAGAAACGAAACAGAAAAAAATAGCACAATTTCAAAAATAGTACATATCGATGCAAAAACCAAAACAGCCATACCACAGATAAACACTGGGGGGCATGGCTGTTTTTGGCTCTATAAAGTGTCAAAGATGGGATTTTAACAAGCCTTTCAGAAAATGGAAAATAGGAATATTTCATTTGTTATTTGTGTGGTCTTATGCTAAACTGATGCTGGACGATATTTGGCATCAAAGCTTATAAAAGGAATCATTTCGTATCGGAAAGATACAGAAGGAGGAATTTTATGAGTGAAATTGTAATCAGAGATGTGAAAACTTTTGTCACCGCCCCCAGGGGGATCAACCTGGTGGTTGTGAAGGTAGAAACATCGGAGCCGGAGCTGTACGGCTACGGCTGTGCCACCTTTACGTGGAGACACAAAGCGGTGGTAACCGCAGTGGAGGAGTATCTGAAGCCTCTGTTTGTGGAAAAAAATGTACAGAACATCCAGGAAATCTGGCAGTCTATGATGGGCAGCTCCTATTGGAGAAACAGTGCGGTATTGAACAACGCTATGTCCGGAGTAGATGAGGCATTGTGGGACATCAAGGGCAAACTGGCGGGAATGCCGGTCTATGATCTGCTCGGGGGAAAATGCAGAGAAGGAATTGCCCTGTACCGGCATGCCGACGGAAAAAACTGGGAAGAAGTCAGAGAATGTATTTATGGTTATGTGGAAGAGGGATATCGATATATTCGTTGTCACATGGGGCTCTATGGTGGTAACCTTGACAGCAGACAGGTGCTGGTAAAGCCGGAAAATGCACCGGAAGGCGCCTATTATAACCCGAGACTGTATATGCAGAGCGTTGTAGAGCTTATGGACAAGGTTCGAACGGAATTCGGATGGAATCTGGAGATCATGCATGATGTCCATGAGAGACTATCTCTGGCAGATACTCTGACATTTGCCAGAGAGATGGAAGCATTCAAATTGTTCTTCCTGGAGGATTGCGTGAGACCAGATCAGGGAGAATATCTTAGATATCTGAGAGAACAGACAAGTGTACCGCTGGCAATCGGGGAACTGTTCACCAACCAGACGGAATGGCGGACGATCATTCAGAACCAGTGGATCGACTTTATCCGGGTACACTTAAGTGATATCGGAGGCATCACTCCTGCTGTCAGACTGGCTCATTTTGCAGATGTATATCAGGTGCGTACTGCATGGCATGGTCCCAATGATCTGTCGCCGATCGGAATGGCGGCGCAGATGCACTTGGATCTTGCGATGCCTAATTTTGGTATTCAGGAATTCTCCGGCTTTGAGGATGCGGAGCGGGAAGTATTCCCCGGCTGTCCCGAAGTCCGGAACGGTTACGCTTATTTAAGCGGTGCGCCTGGAATCGGAACCGGATTTGATGAGAAATTAGCAAAAAAATATCCTGCAAACGAAAATGTGAATTTTGGCTATCGTTAAGTGCTGCGTAGAAAGTATAAAAGAACATAGTACAGGACACCAAGTA
>OKRU01001780.1_pt1 | contig 20772 bp, 15 predicted proteins | sample 1601131 | NCBI WGS metagenome assembly OKRU01 (sample SAMEA3541558, study PRJEB24748) | human gut metagenome | biome: human gut; feature: human-associated habitat; material: faeces | place: China | collected 2012
AAAAGCTGCACCATCGGACTTAACAGATTTTAGTACATTTATCACCACACAGAGAAATCTTTTAATGACGGTTCACTCGTCAATATCAGTAATTACTGGCTAAAACAAGCTAATAGTAAAAATTATCATCACTTCTTTCCTAAAGCATATTTAGCCAAGCAGAACGAGGATTATTTTTATGTAAACCATATTGCTAACATAACTATAGTGGATGATTTCTTAAACAAACGCGAAATTGGAGCAAAATCACCAGCGAGTTATATGAAAAAATTCATAAAACAGAATGATGATATAGAAGCAACAATGAAATCTCATTTAATTAATCTTGAAGATTTTGGCGTTTTAGATAATGACTATGACAAGTTCTTTGAAAAAAGAATTAATGCTATTCATAAGGAATTGAAAAAAAGAATTATCCATCAAGACAGTGATGAGCAAACCGAAGTTTCTTTACCTTCCAATGAGGATACTGCAGAATAATAATATCACTATATTCACATCACGGGATATTAACAAGTATACACTTTAGCCCAAAAAACTCCACTATTCGCTATTGAATGGTGGAGCTTTTTTATATTTACAAACTATAAAAGATTAACGCAGTCACATTTGTGGTTTCGATTTTAACTCATTAATTTCATTGCACAATAAAATATTGTACCTTTATGAACAATAAATTAGAAACATTATTTTTATGAATATATTCGACTCATTGAAACAATATGCTAAAATAGCTGATTGCAAAAATATCTTTAATTGGTATGATTATCCTATTTGTTCTATAATCAATAAGCGTAATCCACTTCTAAATCCTCCGGTATGTGGCGATAGACTTTTATGTATCATGTCTTTAATCCGAATAAAAGCTTATTCGCTAATTATTAAAGAAGAAAAAGCTGACTTACATACTATCCTAGGAAATTTGAATATTGAAACAAGAACAAAGCTTCTTTCTTTAATAGAAAAAGTAAGTAAAGCTCAATCTATCATTGATAAATATTATACTGCAATAGAAGAAGATCGATTTGATATTTCAAATATTATGCATGATATTATTTGTCATGATTTAATTTATTTTGGGCAACAATTTGAGGATTGTATCATAGAGTTAACAGGAAGTGAATCATTAGCAAATATTTATATGAATGATGTTTTATATGATAGTGTTTCCGCCATAGACCCGCGTTCACAAATAAATGACCAACCGCTTTTCACTATGACAGATATGGAGATTAAGTTCATTGATAGTAAATTGGGCGGTTTGGCATATATTGAGACTGACGATACATATAAAGACTACAAATTTTGCTTTAAGATAAAGAGCAATAATATAAATAACTACATACAAAAAGATAAATCAATATATAGAGTTTTTGAATCTAATAGCACATCAATAGGAGTATTTATAATATAGTTTAAGAGCTATTTTCCAAAGTAAAAGGTTAGAATAAAAAGCTAAACCCTCTCTTCTGAGAAGTCTTAAATCGTTCAATTTCCAAAGAGAGGGATTTCTTTAATTGAACAGACATGAATCCCAAGAAATGCAGATTTGTTTCTTCTTCCTGTGATTGACGTAAGGCGGAAATATACTCCTCTCTATCTTCCTTGAATATCTTAGTAGGAAAAAGGTTGTAGCAAAACTGAATGTAATTCATCAGCAGGCGGGCTGTTCTTCCATTACCATCAACCCACGGATGAATAGTCACCAAGTTAAGATGAGCATTGAAACTTAGTTCGTATTGTTCCCGGAATGTTCCCACAGTCTTTTGCTTTTCCTGTAATAAAGCGCAAAGTTCATCTACTTTGGCAGGGACTTTCTGATAACTCATATAAGAACGCCCACCAATACCAGCCGTCACACCACACAAGCGAAATTCACCTTTGGAAGAATCAAAAGAGCCTCCCATAACGTTATAAATACTGCCTGTCGTACGCATCAATGTCGAATTCAGCTTTTGCAAAAACGCTGAATTAATTGGCTTCTTACATTTGGCTTCCTCTTTGGCAAACTCATAAGCTTTCTTTAAGTCCTCATTCATCAAATGATATACCAAAGGTTTCCCTTTAGCTGTCAATCCCTCATCGAAAAGCATTTGTGCCTCCGCTTCGGTGAGTGTGGAACCCTCAATTGCTGTAGAATGGGTAATAAGAGAATAGAGGTAGTACTTTTCATAGTCCACCGCTTCACTAATACCAAGTTGCTGAAACTTCTGGTATAACTGTTCAATCTCTTGCCAAACACCTTGTTCCATTGACTTTTATTTAATTGGATTTATTTCTTTTCAAAGGTAGTGTATTTGTATTGCGTAGCCAAAGAAAATAATGACTTACTACTATATTTTTGCGCCTGTGGTGAAAATGTGGGGAAAATCAGACAAGCAAAAAGGCTAAGTAATTGATAATTCAATACTTAGCCTTTTATTCTTGTACCCAGACCCGGGATCGAACCGGGATGGGTTGCCCCACTGGTGTTTGAGACCAGCGCGTCTACCGATTCCGCCATCTGGGCTTAATTGCGGTTGCAAAGGTAGTTGTTTTTATTTAATAAACAAAATAAAAAGGCGAAAAAACAGATAAATCTGCAATTTCGCCTTTATTTTTGGTTGTGTGTTGCTCAATTGTCTGCGATAATCTCCAGTTTTTGGCTTTTAGTGCGGGTTTTCATCCACGCCTCAATCTTGGCGATTTCTGTGTCGGCAGGTTTGTTTTTGAATTCTATTGTAGACAGGCAGATTGTGTCTGTTGCAACAGAATCCACGTCAATTGTACACTTGATGCTGTTGCTTAGCGACAGTGACTTGACATTAGGGAAGAGCACAGCCATCTCTTTACTTAGTTCAACGGTTAGAGCCTTGAATCTGTTTTCGTCTTCAAGTTTGCCCTTCAGACTTTCTATCAGATTCTGCTGTTCCCTTATTTCCTTCTGGCTGGTTTCGTAGAAATCCTTGAGCACAATGTTCTGCAGACCTGAAATGTCGATTGAATCGTTGTTTATGCCTTGTATTATGGCAAGCCTCGCATTCTTCAGATGATATGTTGCCAGATGCGCTCTGGCGTTGTCTATCATTGTCTGTGACACTTCATCGCCGACTATGGCAATCTTTATGGTCTTGTTCTTGTAGGAAATCTCCTTGCTTATAATCTGTGTATTCGGAAAGTTGAGCTCCTTGTTTATAAATTCAGTAGCCGAAGAGTTGAAAATAGTCTCTTTGACGATGCTGTATGTCATGAACACAGAGGGAGCAATCGTTACAGCCACTATGAGGAATATATATTTCTTGATGAGGCCTTCGCGCTTTTTGTCCATGTAGGCTTTCTTCTGGAACTTGAGGGCTCTTACTCCTATGAAAGTTGCCAGACTTATGAAAACCGTATTTATGAAGAAAAGGTAGAAGGCACCGAAGAAATAGAGCCATTCCCCGTTGGCCAATCCGTATCCGGCAGTGCAGAGCGGCGGCATGAGAGCCGTTGCTATTGCCACGCCTGGAAGCACATTGCCCTTGTCTTTGGCACAGATGGCTGTGATGCCGGCAAATCCGCCGAAGAATGCGATGAGTACGTCGTATATGTTCGGCGATGTTCGTGCCAACAGCTCCGATTGAGCCTCATGCAGAGGCGTCAGAGTGAAATATACAGTAGCTGTTATGACCGATATGCCCGTAGCCACAGCATAATTCTTTAAGGAACGTTTCAGCAGGTCGAAGTCTGTTATGCCGACAGCCAGTCCCATACCTATAATAGGGCCCATCAGAGGTGAAATGAGCATGGCACCGATTATGACGGCAGTCGAATTGACGTTGAGTCCAAGCGAAGCAATGAATATCGCGAATATCAGCACCCACAGGTTTGCACCCTTGAATCTGATGCCTCCAACGATGGATTCGACTGTTTGCGCCTGTTCATCCCTTGTCAGCGGCATCCTGAAATATTCTTTCAGATAGTTTACGTTCATATTAAGAATAAATGTGGCGTTGAGTATTATTATAAGTGTATTGCAGCAGTTTCCTGCAGAATATTTATGACAGACCTTCTATCAGACCGTTCACAATGTCTATGCGCTCGGCCTGCGGTGATTTCGGCAGTCCAGGCATGCGCAGAATGTCGCCTGCGATGACTACTATCATTTCTGCACCGCTGTTGATTACAAGGTCGCGTATGTGGAATCCGAATCCTGCCGGTGTGCCATACAGAGTTGGGTCGGCAGAGAACGAATACTGTGTCTTGGCGATGCATACAGGGAATTTCTCCATTCCGAGTTCGCTGATTCTCTTCAGCATCTTTTCTGCTGTCTTTGAGTGAGTGACGTTTCCTGCTCCGTAGATGCTCTTTGCCACTTTCTCAATCTTTGTCTTCACATCGTCTGTATCCTCGTAGCAGAGCTTGAGAGGCTCGGAAGGATGTTCTTCTATGGTTCTTACAACTGTCTCAGCAAGTTCTACGGCACCTTCTCCGCCTTCCATGTAAGCGTTGTTTACGGCGAATCCTACTCCCTGTTCCTCGCAGTGCTTGCGTACAAGTTCCAGTTCCTCGTCAGTGTCGGTTGCATATCTGTTGAATGCCACAACTACAGACTGGCCGTAGAGCTTCATGTTGTGTATGTGCTTGTCGAGATTCTTCAGTCCGAGAGTCAGGCCTTCGCTGTTTGGCTCCTTGATTTTGTCGAGCGCTACGCCTCCGTGCATCTTCAGACCCTGTGTGGTAGCTACGATGACAGTGAGTTTCGGCTGGAGTCCGCTCTTGCGGCACTTTATGTCGAAGAACTTCTCAGCTCCAAGATCTGCACCGAATCCGGCTTCTGTCACTACATAGTCGCTGAATGTCATGGCCATCTTTGTTGCCAGAACGGAATTGCATCCGTGTGCGATGTTGGCGAATGGTCCGCCGTGTACGAATGCAGGAGTATTTTCTGTCGTCTGCACAAGATTTGGATGTATGGCATCCATGAGCAGCACTGTAATGGCTCCTGCCACACCCATATCTTTTACGGTGAAAGGTTTACCGTCAGAGGTTATTCCCAGCAGAATGTTCTCAATTCTGCGTCGCAGGTCGTTTATGTCTTTTGCCAGACATAAAATAGCCATTATTTCGCTTGCAGGAGTGATGTCGAATCCGCTTTCCTGAACTGTTCCATCGGTTTTTGCACCAAGTCCGGTAACGATGAATCGCAGGTTGCGGTCGTTGACATCAAGAACTCTTTTCCAAAGCACCTCTTTCAGTGCGAATCCTTCTTCTCTGTGCTGATAAATATAGTTGTCCAGCAGGGCGCTTATCATGTTGTGTGCCGAAGTTATAGCATGGAAATCACCGGTGAAATGGAGATTTATCTTTTCCATAGGCAAAACCTGTGCATAACCTCCGCCGGCAGCTCCTCCCTTAAGTCCGAAGCATGGTCCGAGCGACGGCTCGCGCAGTGCTGCTACAGCCTTCTTGCCGATCTTGTTGAGTCCTAGCGCAAGACCTATCGACACGGTTGTCTTGCCTATACCGGCTTTTGTCGGTGTGATGGCCGTTACCAGAATCAGATTGCTTTTCTTTACCTTCTCTTCGTCGATAAGATCTTCAGGCACTTTTGCCATGTATTTGCCGTAGTGTTCGAGTTGTTCGCTCTTAAGTCCGATCTTTGCGGCCACTTCGTCGATATGTGCCAGTTTGCACTCTCTTGCTATTTCAATGTCAGTTTTCATCTTTAAAGTTTTGTATATTGGCCAGTTAAAATTTTTAATATGAGACAAATGTAATTTTTTTTGATGAGAAACCCGAGTTTATGCCTTCATAAAACCGACCATTCGTCGTTTTTTGTCCTTTATAATGGCGTTTTACGCAGGTTTGCAATGTATAAGTACACCTGTCGGTTGATTTGTATGCAGGTCCGGCTGTAGTTTTCCAAGGGCTCGCAGACAGAATTCCGAGCGCCCGCAATTTTTCTTCCGAGCCCTCGTAATTTCAGCCTCGGGCGCTCGAAAAAGAAGTGTCGCTTTTATTCTTGCTTTGTCCGCAATGCTTGATAATGAACTTGTTTGCAAGTTAAAAAGGGCATTCAGACTTCATTCTTCCGACTTTTTTCTGTTTCTTTGTGGCGCCAAAAGCATGAATGGCTTTTGACTTGTGCAGATAAGGGTTAAAAAGATATATATACTTATGAAAAGATTCATGTTGGCGGCCGTGACAGCCTTGACCGCCTTTAATGCAGCAGACGCTGTTGAACTTTCTGAAACCGCAGAAAGAGCCGGTGAAGTGCAGGCAACAGAGGCTGTAGATACGGCATCGGTAAAGAAACGTGGAGGGATATTCTCTGATTTTGTACAAAACACGACTTTCGGCGGATATGTAATCGGCAAATATTCGGTAGATGACCGCAATCCTGATCCTCAGAATGGTTTCAGTTTCCGTCTCATACGCCTTTATGCCGACGGAAAGATGGGCGACTTTGCCTATAAACTTCAGATTGACATGACCGGTTCTGCCAACAGCGGAACTTTGTCCAACGAGAAATCCCCGCATGTAGTGGATGCATGGATTGAGTGGCAGCGCTTCAGCTTTGCTAAAATCAAGTTCGGGCAGTTCAAGCGCGGATTCACCTTTGAGAACCCGATGCATCCGTGGAACTACGGTTTTGGAGGCAATTCGCAGGTAATATCCAAGCTTGTCGGCTATTCGGACCGCAGCGGCGAACATTCGTGCGGAGGACGCGACTTCGGAGCTCAGCTGCAGGGCGATTTGCTTCCCGTTGCATCAGATCGGCATCCTCTTTTCCATTATCAGGTTGGAGTATTCAACGGCCAGGGCATAAATCATTCGGATGCTGATTCACGTAAGGATGTTATAGGAGGCGTGTGGGTTAATCCTATAAAAGGACTCAGCATAGGTGCTTTCGGATGGAGCGGAAGCTATACGAAGAGTGGTACTACTGTCGACCGTAACCGTTGGGCCGTAGGACTGAATTACACCGGTCCATTCCTCGTGCGTGCAGAATATGTCGGTTTGGAAGGTGGTGCAATAGGCTCTGACGGTACAGTCAATGAAGCTTTGGGCAATAAGGCCGACGGATGGTATGTTTCGGCAGGAATGCCTGTGTGCAAGAATCTTGAGCTTTTCGCAAAATGGGATGTGTACCGCGAAAGCCGTAAAAGCAGTACAGCCATTGAACAGTATGATATTTCGGCCAACTGGCATATTTATAAGAATCTGATGCTTCAGCTCAATTATTATTTTACTTGCGACAAGAGCTTGTCTACAAGAAATTCGGGAGCTGACAGATATTACAATACAGCCGATGTGCAGGTGTATTTCCGTTTTTGACGGAAATGCATCTGTGCATTTTTTAATGCACTTCATTTAAGGGTACAAAAAAAGGGGCTCATAACCCCGTCTGCATCTGCGGTCCCGGCGTTTCCGGAACGGCTTGAGTCAGTGATGATGACTATCTCTGTCAGATTCTTCCAACGCTTGAGATGTTGCTCACTATGACCAGAACGGCCATCACTGACGCGATAATCAATTCAAATGTACCCATAATTAAAATTTTTGGTTAATAATTTCGGACTTGCACTCTTGCTTTGTCCACTGCAAATGTAGGAATCGGATGTTGCATTAAGGTTTCTGGAATATTAAAATTTTGTTCCTTCCTAATGTGGAATCCCAAACCATACATTTTGTTCATTCGCCTTCGCTTTTGCTGAGATCATAGCTGTAGTCTATGTTGTCCCAGACGTGTGTTCCATATTCGTCTTCCATTTTTTTATTTTCCTTTCTTTTCAGTTCATTATTAGTTTAATCAATTCGTTGTCTTCTTCTTGCATTTTCCATGCATATCCCCTGCGTCTGCCGGTCATTCTGATGAAGCATCTTGAAAAACGTATAAGCAACGCCGTTTCTTTCAAAGCCTCTGCAATAATCTTTTTTGCCATATCCATATTACTAGATTTTTTATGAGTGTCGGTAGATACTTGCTCCGTCTGCATGAATCTGCTTTTGTCATAACCATCCCGTTATGTGTACGATGGCCTCGCGTATGAATGGCAGAAGCATGCCGGCGATGGATATCATGATTGAGAGTGCTGTCAGGTATCTTAAGATTATCAGTCTTGTTTCCATAACTGCCTTTCTTTTTATCCGATACAAATATCATAAAGTATTATTTCGATTTTATGTCTTAGGCGTTAAGTTTATGCTGCAAGTGTTTTTTATTCTTTAGCTTGTTTTGGGGGCTATTTTGAAACGAAACAAGGCGACAAATCAGGATTGCAACCTGTCTGCCGCCTTATTTCGTTTCTTATATATAAGAAGAGATGTTATTCTCCGTCCTGGAACTTGACAACGCCTCGTATCATGTGTCTGAGTGAACCTATAAGTTCCTGTGATTCCTGAATGATGTTGACGAATACAAGCATCGCTTCAAGATTGGTTGAAGAATCCTGCATTGAGTCAAGCATCGCTTTTCTGTGTCTTGACAGGCTCACCTGAAGCGACTGGCTGTCTGTACGTATTGCATCGGCCAGTGAGAAGTCGTTCTCCTTAAGCATCTGTTCTGTACGCTCGAACAGGATGATTACGGCATCGCGCATTGCGAGGAACGGTTCTATAGAGCTGATTGGTACAGGCGAGAAATTGTTTCCTACATGTTCACGGCTAGGATCGTTGATACGCTTCAGACAGTAGAGCATCTGTTCGCATGAGTTTGAACCCAGGAAGAACCATGTGTTTCTTTCTATAGCCTGCATCGGGTCGATTGAACGCATACCGATAAGTTCGCGTCTGCGCTGGCGTTTCCATTCCTTTCTTCCCTCCTCGATATCGTCCTTCACACGTTTCAGCCTGCGGTATTCCTCCTGGAAGAATGCATCTGTTGTCATCTTGTATTCTTCCTGAACGAACTTAAGGAGCGAACTGTGGCTTTCGCGTATGTGCTTGCAGAGAAGATCCCAGATGTCGGCTTTGTTGCGCGATTTTACCATCTGTGCGAAAGTAACATCTGTCTCGGCCTCTTTTGCCCTGCGCGAAAAAACGATGTTGCTTCTTACGAGTATTGCTATAGCTACGACGATGAGTATTGCCATCATTACGAAGCCGCCGTAGAACATCAGCATTGAAATTATGAAGCAGATGACGAATGCTACACCCGCAGTGATGAACCATCCACCGATTACTGAAAGCATTCCTGTGATACGGAATACAGCACTCTCGCGGCTCCATGCTCGGTCGGCAAGGCTTGATCCCATTGCAACCATGAACGCTACGTAAGTAGTAGAAAGAGGAAGTTTGAGTGATGTACCTACTGCGATGAGCAGACCTGCAACGACGAGGTTTACAGAGGCGCGTACAAGGTCGAATGCTGCTCCGTCCTTTATGATTGCTTCATCGCTTTTGAAGCGGGCATTAATCCAGCGTGAAACTCCTTTTGGTACATAATCAGATATGTATTGAGTTGCATTCATTGTTGTGCGTACGATAGTACGTGCAACCCCTGAACTTCCGAACATTTCGTCGCCTTCGTCCTGGCGTGATAGGTCTACGCTAGTCTTTACTACGTTCTGTGCCTTTTTACTCATGAATAGGGCTATCACCATAACAAGACCGGCTGTTATAAGAAATATTGTCGGTGTCTGTGCAGACTCATTCAGGGAGTCCATAGTGAATGTGTAAGGGTTGCCGGAACCGTTGGTTGTATAATCCAGATAAGACGAAAGTCCTGCCAAAGGTACACCGATGAAGTTTACAAGGTCGTTTCCTGCAAATGCCATGGCGAGTGCGAAAGTTCCAAGAAGCACAACAATGCGGAATACGTTGACTTTCATGAAACTTAGCAAGGTCATTATTACACACGATGCGAGAAGGCAGATACCGATTACGCCCCATGTGTTTTCGTTGATAAATTGCATGAGTGGGGTGTTGCTGAGTGTTGAGCCCTTCAGACCCTTTATGAGAAGAAACCAAACAATGCTGGTTGTTGCTATTCCTCCGAAAATACCTATTTTGATTTTGGATTTCTTATTATAGGTGAAAGTAAATACAATTCTTGAAAGCCATTGCAGTATGAAACCGAAAACAAATGCTACTGCAACCGAAAGGAATATGGCTAAAATAACGGAGAGGGCTTTTTCTGTGTTGAGCAGTTCTGAGAATGAAAGGAGACCTGACTCATCATTGTGGATCTTTATGATAGATAGGGCAAATGAACCTCCTAAAAGTTCGAATACCATTGAAACGGTTGTCGATGTAGGCATTCCGAGCGAGTTGAAAATGTCAAGCAAGACGATGTCGGTGACCATAACAGCAAGGAAGATGCACATCAGATCATAGAAACTGTAGTAGGTCGGATTGAAAATGCCGTGACGTGCTATATCCATCATTCCGTTGCTCAGTGATGCACCGACAAAGATGCCGACAGCGGCAATACCTAAAATAACTTTGAATCTCGCCGCCCGTGAACCTACAGCGGAATTGATGAAGTTTACGGCATCGTTGCTCACTCCGACCGAGAGGTCGAAAATGGCAAGTGCCATCAGGAAGCCTACGATTCCTAAGAAAATTGTTTCCATTGTTTTGTGAAAATATTTGTTATGAATTTATTGCGTGCAATGAATATTTCCCTTTCCGGCTTTATGTTCCATTCTGTGTGGAATGGCCCGTTTACCCGGCGAAATTATAACGTTTTTGTTATATTGTTTTTTCAAAAATGTTTCAATTTTGTTACAAGAGCCTTGGGCGGATGTGCCATCAAAGTTTTGCAAGTTTAGGCGCTTCATCTTCTTTTGCGACTTAATGGCCTCAAAAATACATATTAACATTGATTTTATGAAGCAGTTTTTAAATAAAATTCGAGGCCTTTTGATTTTGTAACGAGATTGCAGCACAAATAATTCAGCTTTGTTGTATTTTTGACAGCAAATAAGATTCAGTTATGGAAAAGATACTAGTTGTTGATGATGAACAGGACATATGTGAGATCCTGCAGTTCAATCTCGAAACGGAAGGCTATGAGGTTGATGTGGCAAATTCTGCAGAAGAGGCATTGAAACTCGACCTGAAGAATTATCAGCTTCTTCTGCTTGATGTCATGATGGGCGAAATATCCGGATTCCAGATGGCGCGTATAATGAAGCAGAAGGAAGATACTGCCAATATACCTATTATATTTATAACAGCCCTCGACAACGAGAACGATACGGTGAAGGGCCTCAATATAGGCGCAGACGACTATATCGCAAAACCGTTGTCTATAAGAGAGGTGAAAGCACGCGTTAAAGCTGTACTAAGGAGAACGGCTAAGGAAAAGGTCATAGAGGCCGCTGAACATACGACAATCGGATATGAAGGACTGAAAATTGATGAAGAAAGAAAGCTTGTGACTGTCAACGGCAAAGAGGTTCAGCTCACCAAGCTCGAGTTTGAACTTCTGCACATGCTGGTTTCGAATCCGGAGAAGGTTTTCAGCCGCGAGAAGATTCTTGAGACAATCTGGCCGGACGATACTATTGTTATGGGACGTACCGTCGATGTGAATATAACGCGTCTGCGCAAAAAAATCGGTGAGTACGGCAAATGTATAAAGACCAGGTTTGGATACGGATATACTTTTGAACGTATCTGAAATTCCGTTTGCTTGTTTCATATCTCGTTATCATGATAGCGAGATGACTGCGCGTCTACTTTTTATATATAATATGTAAGTTTTATTTTTTATTTGTTTTGCCATGAATTACGTAAAAATGAGAATGCGGATAGGATTCTCTAAAAGGCTTTATTTAAGTGTGATAGGTGTTTTTGTACTGTTTGCAGTTTGTTTCGTTCTCTTTCAATTTCACAGGGAGAAGGCGTACAAGCTTGAACTTATGCAGAACAGAATGCAGATATACAACTATGAGATGATGGAGACTCTCGGCGACAGAATCATGGAGCAGAAAGCTTTTATGGATTATGTTGCCGCGCATCATCGTGAAGGTATACATGTGTGTGTTATAGATACTTCCGGCAATATAATGCTTGACAGCAATGGCGGTGGTAAAAAAGTCCGTCTGAGGAATTTCAAGAACCGTCCGGAAGTAAGGCAGGCTATGAAGTCAGGCAACGGGTATGGCATATATGGAGGCGGAGAAGATGGAATGGGACCAAAGAGCTTCTGTTTTGCTACGTATTTCTCGGATGAGAATATTGTGGTAAGTTCTTCTGTTCCTTATAATTCAAGATTGGAGCATAGTCTTGAAGCTGACAGCCAGTACCTTATATTCGCTGTAATAGTAACAATACTTCTCGGTTTTGTCCTTTATAGAAATACACACCGTTTGGGTGAGCACATCAGACATCTGCGTAACTTTGCTGCAAAGGCAGAGGGTGCAGACCAGCTGGATACAGAGCTTCAGATGGATGTTCCAGATGATGAATTGGGAGAGATTTCGCACAATATCATTTCGCTTTATTGGAAGCTGAAGCATAGCGAAGAGGACAAGTTGCGTATCAAGCGTCAGCTTACTCAAAACATGGCTCATGAACTTAAGACACCTGCTGCAAGTATACAAGGTTATCTGGAGACGATAATCAATAATCCGGATATGAGCGAGGAGCAGAAGAAGCATTTTATCGAAAGATGTTATGCGCAGAGTATACGCATGTCTAAATTGCTCTATGATATGAGCGCATTGACAAAGATGGACGAGACCGGAAGACTTCAGATGTGTGAATCGATAAACATTGCCAGTCTTGTGGCTTCGATTATGGAAGATGCTGAACTTGAAGTGAAGAAGCGGAATATGAAAGTTGAGACAGATATACCTTCCGACACGGTTGTAAAGGGAGATATGACACTGCTTTATTCTATATTCAGAAATCTTACGGACAATGCCATTGCTTATGCGGGAGAAGGTGCGTTGCTGAAGATACAATGTGCCGATAAAGGCGATAGATATATGTTTACTGTGGCCGACAACGGGCCAGGAGTTGAACCTCAGCATCTTGCACATCTGTTTGAACGATTCTACAGAGTCGACAAAGGGCGAAGCCGCAAGCTTGGCGGTACCGGATTGGGAATGGCGATAGTAAAGAATGCCATAGTGCTCCATGGAGGAAATGTTGTCGCCAAACAAACTCCTGGAGGCGGTCTTACGATAGAATTTGACATAAAGAAAGATGCATCGGAGAAGAATGCCTGATGCCGCGCTTTCAGAAAAGAAGAATAGTTGTTTGCCGTTCAGATGCACAATGTATAGCGTCTGGACGGCAATTTTTTTATCTGTAAATATATTTTTGATTACTTTATGTCATTTGTTGCGCATGTCATGAATCAAAAATCTGCATTTGTGGTTTCATTTTGAGAGACTAATGTTAAAAGTATCCATTTTTTTGATATTTTTCTTTCTGACCTTGACAAAAAAGGCTAATTTTGCGCCCGTTAAAGTAAAAAAGTCTAATCTAACAAGTCAGATTTGTGAGAAAATATGTAACAATCGCGGTCTGTAGTTCGGATTTGTAGCTTTTTTAAGACTTTTCGCCTCAAATTTTATGGAGGCTTTTTGAGAAACGTGTCCTTGCTTTTATGGCTGGATTCCGGTGACGGATGGCGGACATCTTTAGAAACAATGGAAAAAGTAGAAATGGATATTCATATCTGTATCTGTTTGTATTTTAAAATAGGTTGACGGCTTTTGTTGAAATAGGCGGATTCATTGAAATCCACGAGACGGCTGTCGTTTATTTGGAAACTATGCTGAAAAGATTACCATTAAACAGTTGAACGGTGGTTTGCAGAATGTGTCGGGCGTATTGCTGATTCCGCTTGTAGGCGGTTGGAGCAATGCTTCTGGCTTTTTGCTATTGCATTGATTGAGAGAATTGAAACATTTATATTTTTATTAACTAAAACTTTTAAGAATGAAAAAAAGAGCATGGTTGTTCCTTACTTGCCTCTTCGCAGTGGTAAGTATGGCGTTCGCCCAGAGAACGGTGACCGGTGTTGTCATCGACAGCAGCACTGGTGAACCTGTTATCGGAGCTTCTGTTCTTGTGAAAGGCACTACTGTCGGTAATGCGACAAATCTAGAAGGCCGTTTCACAATCAACAATGTTCCGGAGTCTGCAAAGCATCTTGTTGTTTCATACATCGGTATGAAGAAGACTGAGGTCGCTATCAAGGCTAACATGAAGATTTTCATGGATCCTGAGGATGCAAGCCTTGATGACGTCTTGGTTGTTGCTTACGGTACACAGAAAAAATCTGCATATACAGGTGCCGCAGCTGAAATCAAGTCTGACAAGATTGAAAACCGTCAGATTACCAATGCTTCTCAGGCTCTCGTCGGTACAATGTCAGGTGTACAGACAATTCAGTCAAGCGGTGAACCTGGATCAAGCGTTTCTGTACGTATCCGTGGTATTTCTTCAATCAATGGTGATAAAGCCCCTCTTTGGGTTGTTGATGGTGTTCCTTACGACGGAGATATCACAGCTATCAATACAAACGATATCGAGAGCATGACAGTGCTCAAGGATGCCGTTTCTACTTCTCTTTACGGTTCTCGTGGTGCCAACGGTGTAATCATGGTTACTACCAAGAAAGGTAAGATGGGAGAGGCAAAGATTACACTCGATGCAAAATGGGGATCTGTGAGCCGTGAGGTACGCAACTATAACGTTATACGCAACCCGGACCAGTACATGGAACTTGTTTACCAGTCTCTCTACAACGGATATCTTTACAACGGCGGATATTCTGCTGATGAGGCTTTCCGTCTTGCAAACCAGAATCTTATCAATCGCGTAGGTTACCAGGTATATACAGTTCCGCAGGGACAGTACCTCATAGGTTCCAACGGCAAGCTCAATCCTAATGCAACGCTCGGATACAGCGACGGTGAATATTACTACACTCCGGACAACTGGGAAAATGAAACGTTCAAGTCTCAGTTCCGTCAGGAATATAATGTTGGAATCTCCGGCGCCAACGACCGTCTCAACTACTATGTATCTTTCGGATACCTCGATGACGGCGGTTTGGTGGAAAACTCAGGTTTCGAAAGATTGTCTACCCGTGCAAACGTAGAATACAAGGTCAAGGACTGGTTGAAGATAGGAACCAACATGGGATTCACCCATTCAAATTCCAACAGTCCTTACGGTACTGATCAAACCGGTTCAACCTCCAATGCTTTTGAAATTGCAAATCTAATGGCTCCTATCTATCCGTTCTTTGTCCGCAATGCTGACGGAGAGATAATGCGTGACCCTTCAAGCGGCAAGCCGGTGTATGATTATGGTAATACTACTATGAATAGTACTAACTTCAACCGTCCTTCGAATGCAGGAGGTGGCGCTCATCCTATATCAGACTACACTTACAGCAAAAGGGAAAACAATATGGACATTTTCAACGGCAACTGGTATGCTACGGTTGATTTGTCTCATGGCTTCACTGCTACTGCACGTTTCGGTTTGCACTCAGACAACACTATCTTGTATCAGATGGATAGCAACCTATATGGACAGATGATGGCTTACGGTGGTTTTGTTGCAAACCAGCAGACACGCGTAACTTCGTTCGACCACCAGTACTTGCTGAACTATGCAAATACATTCGGCAAGCACTCTGTCAACGCTACCGCCGGATTCGACGGATACCAGTACAAGAGCCAGTCATTCTACATCTCGGGTTATAACATGTACGACCCTAACGACGACTATACAGCAGGCAACGTCATAGACGATAAGGATGGTACAGGCGGTATAAGCAAATATAACACTGCCGGATATTTCATCACAGCAAACTACGATTACGATCAGAGATTCTATGCCAACGTAGGCTACCGCCGCGACGGTACATCTGTCTTCGCTCCTAAGAACCGTTGGGGTGATTTCTTCTCTCTCGGTTTCGGCTGGAACATGAAGAAGGAGTCATGGCTCCAGGACGTTGATGCTGTCGACCTCTTGAAATATAAGATTTCTTTCGGACAGCAGGGTAACGACAACCACGCTGTAAACCTCTATGCTTATCTTGACCAGTACACCATATCTGGTGCTGATGGAGTTTTCTCTGACGGTGTTCTGTCATTCAAGGGAAATGAAGACTTGAAGTGGGAAAAGACAAACAGCTTCAACACCGGTTTCGACTTCTCTTTCTTCAAGGGTAGACTGAGCGGTTCTGCAGACTTCTTCTTCCGTGCAACTAGCAACCTCCTTGACTACAAGAGAGTGGCAAGCTCAAACGGTTATACTTCAATACCTGTAAACATGGGTACAATCCAGAACCTCGGTGTTGAATTCGACTTCACTTACGGTATCTTCAGAACTAAGAACTTCAACTGGGATGTAAACTTCAACATGACTCACGTTGCCAACAGAATCCACAAGCTTGCTCCTGAATATAATGGCGAGTATGTCAGCGGAAGTTACATCTATAAGGAAGGTGGTACAATCTACAACTTCTATTTTGTAAAGTGGGCCGGCGTCAATGAAGAAACAGGTGAAGCCATGTACTGGGCTAAAGATACAGAAACCGGCGATTATTACAAGACTGCAGACTATGAGACTGCATACAACACTGCACGCGAAGACAGAGGTAGCGCCCTTGCTAAACTTTACGGAGGTTTGAGCACAAATCTTTCATGGAAGGGTATAGATTTCTCTATCCAGACAAGCTGGCAGATCGGCGGTAAGGTTTACGACAACGGATATGCAGGTTTGATGCACGGTGGTACTTCTACTACAATCGGTACAAACTGGCATAAGGATATCCTCAATGCTTGGACACCAGAGAACACTAAGACAGATGTTCCAAGACTTGACTACAGCGACCAGTATGCAAACAGTCTTTCTACAAGATTCCTTACAAATGCCAGCTATTTCTCAATCGACAATATAACTATCGGTTATACTCTTCCTAAGAAGTGGACAATGCCATTGGGTATAGAAGGTGTACGAGTTTACGGTTCTGCTGAGAATCTCTGCATATTCACTGCACGCAAGGGACTTGACCCTCGTATGAGCATCACTGCAGCAGGCAACTCTACATATTCTTCACGTAGAGTAATCTCTGGAGGTATCAAGGTTACATTCTGATTTATGAAGATTGAATATAATAAAGAAAGAAAAGATTATGAAATATAGCAAATATTTGATGCTCGCCGCTTCAACGCTCCTCTTTGCCAGCTGTTTGGATACAGAGCCACTTGGTTCTACCAAAACGGAGGATCAGAAGAATGAGGTTTACGAACAGGACCCATCAAAGGTGATGGCGAGCGTGAATGGAGTATACTCCACTTTTTCACAGATATATACGATTACAGAAGATCATTACGATTTCGGATATCCGACTATAATGTTGACTCTTGATTCGCATGGTATGGATATGCCGGCTGAAGATATAGGCTACAATTGGTTTGCTATATCTTTGGGATATTACGATATGTCTTACACATCACGTTCTACAGGCTATATATGGAACTTTACATATAAGCAGATAAGAAGCGCGAACGAAGTGTTGAGCAAGATTGATCCGGCAACAGAAAATGCAACATTGCAGTATTACCTGGCACAGGCTCTGGCTATGCGTGCTTTTGACTACTTCATGATTGCTCAGATCTATCAGAACAACTATTCTTCCGTTGATCCTAAGACTGCTTTGTGTGTTCCTTTGGTCACTGAAAAGAACAAGGAAGAAGTTGCTGCCAACGGATGCCCTCGCGCAACTGTTGAGGAAACTTACGACATGATTCTTGCCGACATCGACTCTGCTGTGGTGCTTTTGGACAAGTGCGGAGTGAAGCGTTCCGACAAGAGATATATCGACGGCGTGGTGGCTAGAGCTATCAGAGCAAAGATCTACCTCACAATGCACGAGTACGACATGGCTCTTGCCGATGCAAACTATGTCATAGAGAATTCTTCTGCCACTCCTTATACAATCGAAGAACTCAGCCGCCCTATGTTCATCGCCAAGGAGGAAAATTCATGGCTCTGGGGTATAAATGTCGATGAGACTCAGGACGGTGCTGTAGGACTTGTCAACTTCCCTGCACACATGTGTTCTTTCTCTCGTTCTTACTGCCAGGTTGGAGCATGGAGAAGATGCAACAAAAAGCTCTACAACTCAATTCCTGCTACCGATGTACGTAAGGGTTGGTGGCTTAGCGCTGATTTGACATCTCCTAACATCACTGAAGAGGAAACCGAGTATCTTGCTGGAATGTCAGCTCCTGCATATACAAATGTGAAGTTCGCTTCATATAACTATGAATTGCAGACTACAACAAATGCAAACGATTTCCCTCTCATCCGTATTGAAGAAATGTATCTCATCAAGGCTGAGTGCGAAGGTTATACTTCACCAGCTGATGGAGCTACTACTCTTACAAACTTTATAAAGACTTATCGTGATCCTTCATACAGCTTTACAGCTTCATCTTTTGAAACACTTCAGGATGAGATTTGGAGACAGCGTCGTATAGAATTCTGGGGCGAAGGTTTGTCATGGTTCGACCTTAAGAGACTTGATAAGGACGTTGACCGTAGAGGCGGTGGCTATGCAATGGAACTCGTATTCAACATCCCTGCATACGTCAACGGTGAGCACAATCCTGTTTTGTTGTATCGTATCCCTCAGTCAGAGGAACAGTATAATCCTCAGATTACTGACAAAACAAATAATCCTATCGCAACAAAGCCGGATTATGTGAAGGACGAAGAATAAATTAATACTTTAAACGAACAGAAATTATGAGACTGTTAAATAAATTAGCTTATGCACTTTGCGCTGTTGCATTGTTGTCTTCTTGCGGCGATGATGATGAATACAGCCGTGGTGAATATCCGTTGGACGGATATGACAATGTCTCTCTTCCGGGTACTGTAAGATTTGAGATAGAACCGGTTGATGATGCGGACAAGGCGGAAAAATATATCTATACTTGCGAGGTATCCCGTGTGAACACAGAGGGAGAAGCCACAATGCCGGTAGTGATAACAGAGAATACGGACAATGTATTCTCTGTCGATCCGGTTGTCTTCAATGACGGTGAGAGCAAGGCTGTCATGACAATACGTTTCCCGAAAGCCGAAACGGGTGTGCCTTATCATCTTGCGCTCAAGGTTACAGATGAGAATTTCAGTTCGCCTTACGACCAGGCAAATTATCTTGACCTCACCGTTACATGTATAAAGTGGAATGATGTTGGTTATATGTCGGATGGTACAGGTGCATACTATTGCGAATACTACGACGACTTCATCACAGGTCTTTACGGTGTAACCGGCGACCTCACTGTTCCGGTTAAGGTTCAGGAACGCGATGACAAGAAGGGATATTTCAGGCTTGTCGAGCCTTATGCCGTCTACGCTCAGGCCTTCGGTGTCGATTTCGAAGCTGATGTTGATAACCCTCGCTATTTCTACATCGATGCAAGCAATCCGAAGCAGGTGTACATTCCTGAGCTTTTCGATACAGGTCTGATATTGAACCCTACGTACGGAAGCCTTATGGTATGGGATATGGCCGGATATTATCTTGCAAGAAATGACCAGGCTTCTGCAGCACAATACTACGGAAAGTACGAAAACGGCCGCATCACCTTCCCTAAGGGTGCACTGCTCGTAGGCGAAAGTCTCGACCCAGAAGGAGGCCTCTATCCTGCCAACAACACAGGCAACGGTGCTTTCTATCTTCAGATTACCCAGCCAGAGGAACAGTATGTAGCTGACCCGAGGTACGACTTCGACTGGGAGGAGCTCTTCTCTGCCGGCCAGTACACTTCTGAAATTCTCGGCCATAATGGAACTGTTGCAGTGTCGAAAGGTACATGCTATGTTACAACAGACGGATGCGATACCATATTTGCCAATACATACGGCGACCTGTACAAGATTACAAATCCGTATGGAACAAATGCCGACATATATTTCACTGTAAAGAACGGTGTAGTAGGTGTTCCGGGAGCTGATTTCGCCGCTCAGGCCACAGGCATAACCGTATTCGGACAGAATGTATATGCCAGAATCAATTCTGATGAATCTTCATTCTCGGAGAAGCTCATCAACCTCAACATTACTTACACCAACGAGGACGGTTCAATCGAGTACGGAAGCGGCGTTGATGTTATATCCAACATCACTTATTCTGAATGGGGACAGGGTATCTTCACATACAATGGCCTGTATGGTGGACAGGGTCTTGTACAAATCTCCAAGAGGGACGATGCCGAAGTCTACAGGCTTCACGACCTGTTCGAGGAAGGCTACGACATTGATTTCACATGGAACAGGGAGACCAACGAAGTGGCAATGGAACCTCAGTACGTATGCGAGATGCAGGGATTCATGGTAGGAGTTATGGACCTCGAGTCATCAGGATTGGCTGATATGGCTGTCGAAGAAGGTTATGTGGAAGATCCTCGTTCGTATTACGACCCTGCTACCAATACATTCTACTTCACTACAATCTATGTTGATCTTCTTTCCGGTCAGGTACTCGGGGACGAAAGCGGTCCTCTGATCGGCGACAAGGAGACACTTGAGGTTGTATCGACAGTCGAGAACGGCAAGCTCCGCACAGTTTCTTTGGGCGACGGCTTCAAGGATGCTGTCAAGGCCATCAAGAGTTCTTCTGTCCGCAAGTTCGGCAAGAAAGTCAATGGCGTCGGTCTGACACCGAAGAAAGTGGGCAAGACGCCGATGAGCAGAAAAACCAATCTTGTCAGCTTTGCAAACAGATAAGATTTGTTTTCAACAATATTAGCCTGCCCTTGATGTCGGAATAAGAAATCATTCCTGCCGCCCGCAGGCGTTGCAGGATTC
>OKRU01001783.1_pt1 | contig 20745 bp, 18 predicted proteins | sample 1601131 | NCBI WGS metagenome assembly OKRU01 (sample SAMEA3541558, study PRJEB24748) | human gut metagenome | biome: human gut; feature: human-associated habitat; material: faeces | place: China | collected 2012
AAAAGCAATATCGTTATAAATTACCACGTGCTGGCGGATATTGACGCACCGGCGCGCCTTGTAAACCGCCTTCTGCGCGATAAGGATGTAACGCGCTTTAAGGAAGAACCTGCACCGCCGCCGGTGTTCGGCACGGAAAAAATGCAGGAGCGCCCTGTCGTTATCGGCGCGGGCCCGGCGGGGCTTGTGGCTGCGCTTGAACTTGCGCGTTACGGTTACAGGCCGCTTTTACTGGAACGCGGCAAAAAAATAGCCGAACGTGTGGATGACGTTCAGCGTTTTTGGAAAAAGGGCGAGTTTGTCCCTGACAGCAATGTGCAGTTTGGCGAAGGCGGCGCGGGAACGTTCAGCGATGGCAAGCTTACCACGCGCGTTAACGACCCAGTGATGAATGATATTTTAAAACTGTTTGTAGAGGCCGGTGCGCCGGAAGAAATACTGTGGGAGCAAAAGCCTCACGTTGGCACGGACAGGTTGCGCGCCATGGTTGCCGGTTTAAACAAAATGATAGTAAGCCTGGGCGGCGAAATACGCTTTAATACGCGCGCTGCCGGTTTTATTATTGAAGATAATGCTGTAAAAGGCGTAATAACGCAGACCGGTGAAAAAATTTACGCACCGGCGGTTATTTTGGCATGCGGGCACAGCGCTCGTGACACTTATGCCATGCTGGCAGAAAATAAAATTGCTGCCGAAGCCAAGGCTTTTGCCATCGGTGTGCGTATTGAGCATCCGCAGGAACTGATTGACTGCGCGCAGTACGGCGAATTTGCCGGGCATCCAAAGCTCGGCGCGGCAGATTATGCCGTTGTATGGCATAACCCTGAAAGCACACGCACGGCGTATTCTTTTTGCATGTGCCCGGGCGGGCAGGTGGTTGGCGCGGCCAGCGAAACAGGCGGCGTTGTTGTTAACGGCATGAGTATGTACAAGCGCGACAGCGGCATTGCCAACAGCGCGCTGGTGGTTAACGTAAGCCCGAAAGATTTTGGGCACAACCCGCTGGACGGCGTGGAGTTTCAGCGCAGGTGGGAACGCCTGGCGTTTAAATGCGGCGGCGAAAAGTTTTACGCACCGGCGCAGAATTTTAAAACGTTTTTAAGCGGTTCGGCGCCTTCGGCAGAGAGCCTTGTTAAAGCAAGCTGCCTGCCGGGCATAACGGCGTGCGATTTGAATATGGTGCTGCCGGATTACGTTACGGCTACGCTGCGCGGCGGCATTAAAGCCTTTGGTAAGCGCCTTGCCGGTTTTGATGACGGCGGCGCGCTTTTAACGGGCGTTGAAACAAGGACAAGCGCCCCGCTGCGCATTATCCGCGGCAGCGATAAGCAGTCTGTATCGCACAGGGGGCTGTACCCCTGCGGCGAAGGTGCGGGCTACGCCGGCGGCATTATGAGCGCCGCACTTGACGGCTACCATGTGGCACGTGCCGTTATGGAGCGTTTTGCACCATTATAATTATTGCTTATTCAGGCAAAGCCTGCTATAATACATGCGGTGAAAAGATTTAAACTTTACATATAAATGGAGGTTTTAAAATGGCTCGTTTATTCGGTACTGACGGTGTACGCGGCATTGCCAACGTGGAACTTACACCGGAACTTGCTTTTAAACTGGGGCGCGCTGCTGCGTCTTACTTCGGCAGGGAAACACGCAACCCTAAAATCATTATCGGGCGCGACACACGCCTTTCCGGCACCATGCTGGAAGCTGCTCTTGCGGCAGGTATCTGCTCTGCGGGCGGCAACGCGCACCTTTTGGGTATAATTCCTACGCCGGCTGTTTCGTATTTAACTTCCAAACTGCATGCCAATGCCGGTGCGGTAATTTCCGCTTCGCACAATCCATTTGAAGACAACGGCATTAAGTTCTTCTCGCAAACCGGGCACAAGCTGCCCGACGCCGTGGAAGATGAAATTGAAGCCATGGTTGCCGCAGAACACGACAGCAGCAAGAACCCGAGCGGTTCTTCCGTTGGGCGCGTTATTAACGAAGAAGCCATGGATAAACTTTATATCGACCATATCATCAGCACCGCGCCGACCAAATTAAACGGCTTAAAGGTTGTTATGGACTGCTCCAACGGCGCCAACAGCCTGATTGCACCGGTAATTCTGCGTACTTTGGGCGCGCATGTTATTACCATTTTTAACCAGCCTAACGGCATTAACATTAATAATGGCTGCGGCAGTACCCATCTGGAGGCTTTGCAGGCCAAAGTGCTGGAAGAAGGAGCAGATGTGGGTATTGCCAACGACGGCGACGCCGACCGCTGCCTTGCCGTTGATGAAACCGGCCGACCGCTTGACGGCGACCAGATTATGCTTATCTGCGCGCTGGAACTGATGAAAAAGAAAGAGCTGCACGATAATGTGCTTGTAACAACCGTTATGAGTAACGTTGGTCTGCACAAAGCAATGGCAGAACATGGCGGGCGCTGCGTAAAAACCAATGTAGGCGACCGTTATGTGCTTGAAGAAATGCTGAAAGAAGGCTATAACCTCGGCGGCGAACAGTCCGGACATATTATTTTCAGCAAATTTGCCAAAACCGGCGACGGCATTTTAACGGCCGTGCAGCTGCTTTCGGCAATGGTTAAAAACAACAAGCGCCTCTCCGAACTCGGCGCGCTTATGACCAAATACCCGCAGATTCTTCTTAACGTACGTGTTAAAAACAAATACGGCTGGGAAGAAAACGAAGCCATTAAAGCCGTTATCAAAAAATATCAGGATGAACTGGGCGACAACGGGCAGGTACTCGTGCGTGCGTCCGGCACCGAGCCGTTAATCCGCATTATGGCGGAAGGCCCTGTGCAGGAACGCCTGGAGAAAATTGCCGACAGCATTGGCGAAGTTGTTACGCACGAACTGGGCTGAATTTAGATTGACCGTATTGTAAAAATATAGTAAAATAAAGTAGCTGCAAAGGTGCCGCATGGGACAGCCAGGCCTGTGCGGCACAAAATGTATGTGCAGCAACCAAGCGCAAGTGCCGCTTTTGGCGGCAGACGAGGCGGAGGTTTATCGATTAGTCAGCGGGTGCCTCCCGGCCGGCTGCGGGCCGTAAGCAGACTGACAAAGCCCCATGGCAACGTGGGGGACAAAGCAGCTGCGGCAGAACTGGCAAATAACCTTTAGGAGGATTTTAATATGTGTGGTATTGTTGGTTACGTAGGCAATGCACAGGCTGCGCCGTTTTTGCTGGACGGAATGAGCAAACTGGAATACCGCGGTTATGATTCCGCCGGTATTGCGGTTTACGAAAAAGGCAAAATCAGGGTTGAAAAATGCGTGGGCCGCCTTGACGCACTGCGCCATAAGCTGGAAGGCAGAATGCCCGAAGGCAGCATGGGCATTGGCCATACACGCTGGGCAACTCACGGCAGGCCGTCCGACCGCAACTCCCATCCGCATACGGATGAAAGCGGCAATTTTGTAGTTGTACACAACGGCATTATCGAAAACTACCTGATGCTGAAAGAAAAACTCATTGCCAAAGGGCAGAAATTTTCTTCCGATACCGATACGGAAATTGTAGCTCATTTGTTTGCCGATTTTTACGAAGGCGATATGGAAGAAGCCGTTAAAAAAGTTTTAAAAACCATTGAAGGCTCTTATTCTTTGGTATTTATGTGCGCGGCTGAACCGGATAAGCTCATCTGCACTAAAAAGGACAATCCGCTGATTATCGGCCTTGGCGAAGGAGAAAACTTTATTGCCTCCGATATTCCGGCGATTATTGCCAAAACCCGCCGCACCTATATTATGAGCGACGGCGAAATTGCCACCGTTACCAAGGACGGCGTTTGGGTGCAGGATATTAACGGCACGCCGATTACCAAAAAAGTTTTTGAAGTTAACTGGAATGCCGAAGCTGCCGAAAAAGGCGGTTTTGAGCATTTTATGCTGAAAGAAATTTACGAACAGCCGAAAGCAATTAAAGACACCATGCGCGGCCGTTTAGCCGAAAATGGAACGGAAATTAACTTTACCGAGCTGGGCTGGACTCCGGAAGATTTTACCGGCATCAGCAAAATCTTTATTGTTGCCTGCGGCACGGCTTATCATGCAGGCATTGTCGGCAAATACTATCTGGAAAATCTGGCGCGCATCCCTGTTGAAGTGGATATTGCCAGTGAATTCCGTTACCGCAATCCGCTGGTTGACGCCAACTGCCTGACCATTGTTATCAGCCAGAGCGGTGAAACCATTGATACCCTGGCAGCTTTGAAAGAAGCCAAACGCCTTGGCAGCCGTACTTTGGCAGTTACCAACGTTGTTGGTTCTTCCATTGCGCGCGAGGCAGACCAGGTTGTTTACACCTACGCAGGGCCGGAAATTGCCGTTGCTTCCACCAAAGCATACACTACCCAGCTTTTGGTAATGTTAATGCTTGCCATTTACGTTGGCCGCCTGCGCGGAACATTGGACGGCAATAAAGCGGACGCGCTTGCAAAAGGCCTGCATAAAGTTCCGGAACAGCTGCACGACATGCTGGAAAATGTTGACCAGATTAAAGTTTTTGCACGCCACTACGGCAGCAGCCTGGACGCATTCTTCCTTGGCCGCAGCCTGGATTATGCCGTTGCCCTTGAAGGCGCGCTGAAACTGAAGGAAATCAGCTATATTCATGCCGAAGCATACGCTGCCGGTGAACTTAAACACGGCACTTTGGCACTTATTGTTGAAGGTGTGCCGGTAATTGTGCTGGCAACACAGGAAGATGTTTACGACAAGACTGTAAGCAATTTGCAGGAGGTTAAGGCGCGTGAAGCCATGGTTATTGCCATTGCCCTTGAAGGTGATGACAGCATTGCCAAATATGCAGACCATGTTATTTACATTCCGCGTGCGGATAAAGAGCTGGCGCCGATACTGGCCGTGCTGCCGCTGCAGCTTTTGGCTTACTACGCCGCCCTTACAAGAGGCTGCGATGTAGATAAACCGCGTAACCTTGCAAAATCGGTAACAGTAGAATAATTACATTGCAAAGCCGGACTCAAAAATCCGGCTTTGTTTTTAGTTTGGGGGTGTTTAAAATGCCTCAGCACATAATTGTTGTGGATTACGACCCTTGCTGGGCTGCAAAATATGACACAGAGAAGGATAAAATAACGGCGGTTTTAAAAGATAACTGCGTTGGTATATGGCACATTGGCAGTACAGCCGTGCAGGGGCTTGCGGCAAAGCCTGTAATTGATATTATGGCAGCAGTGAAAAGCCTGAAAGAAGTTGACTGCGCCGCAAAAGCTTTCCGCGAGGCCGGTTATGAATATTTGGGCGAGTTTGGCATTGCCGGAAGGCGTTACCTGCGCAAGGGCGGGGATGAGCGGACGCATCAGCTGCATATCTTTGCAGCTGAAGACAAGCAGAATATTTTGCGGCATATTGCTGTAAGGGATTATCTGCGCAGGCATAAAGAGGCGCGTGAAGAATACGCGGCATTAAAAAAACGCCTGGCGAAGCTGTACCCTTATGATATTGAAGGTTACTGTGATGGCAAGGATGCTTTTGTAAAAAGAATAGAAAAACAGGCACTTGCGGAATTTAAAGCAGCGTACAAAGAATGATTAGCAGATTTTTAGGTGCTTATTATGAATTACAAAATAATTGATACAGATAACTGGCAGCGCAAGGAATATTTTGAGCATTATCTCAAAACGGTTCCCTGCACTTACAGCATTACAACCAAACTGGATATTACGAACATTAAAAGCCGTAATTTAAAACTGTATCCGGCACTGCTTTACTGTTTAACCAAAGCCGTAAATAAGCACGAGCAGTTCCGTACAGCTTTAAGGGCAGACGGCAGGCTTGTGGTTTATGATTTTATGCATCCGTTCTATACGGTGTTTCACAAGGAGTCAAAAACATTTTCTAACATCTGGACGGAGTTTTGCGATGATTACAATGATTTTTGCTGGAGATACAATGGTGATATTTTGCACTATGGCGATAAAAAAGGCTTTATGACAAAGCTGGATATGCCGGAAAATGTTTTTACTGTTTCAATGCTGCCATGGATTACTTTTGACGGGTTTAATCTTAATATAAAATCGTTTGATTATCTTTTGCCGATTTTTACTGTTGGCAGGTATGAACAGATAAACGGAAAATATATTATTCCGCTGGCAGTGCAGGTACATCATTCGGTGTGTGATGGTTATCACGTAAGCTGTTTTATCACGGATTTGCAAAAGGAGATTGACTGCGTCGTTTAAAGCGGCACTGGCAGTTTTAAGCAGGCAAGTTTAACATAGTTTTTACCATAACCCTGCCTGCAAAAAGGGCAGGGTTATTTTGTAATTGGGAAAATGTGTCAAAAATTTCACAAAAGGGGTTGCCAAAATCATAAAGTTAGCGTATACTAAATAAAGAGTTACGTAAGCGTAAACTGTTAAAGGGAATAACAGAGGAAACAAGGCAACTCGCGTTATAAAAAGCAGTTTGCGGCAGGCGTTCTCTAAAAAGTTTTTAGGAGGAACCCGCAATGAAAAAATCTTTAGTTTTAGCAATGGCAATGGCTCTTGGCGTTACCGCAAGCGCTTATGCCGCAAACCCGTTCAGTGATGTACCGGCAGGCCACTGGGCTTATGATGCAGTTAACAAACTGGCTGCAGAAGGTGTTGTAGATGGTTACCCCGATGGCACTTACGGCGGTGATAAACTTATGACCCGCTACGAAATGGCTCAGATTGTAGCAAAAGCAATGGCCAAAGGCGCTAATGTTGATAAGCTGGCAGCAGAATTTGCTGACGAACTGGACAGCCTCGGCGTACGCGTGGCTAACCTTGAAAAGAAAACTGACAACGTAAAAGTTACCGGTGAAATCCGTTATTCTTACCGTGATGTTGACGGCGACGTAAACGGCAATGAAAGCGTTCTGCGTTCCCGTCTGTGGGTAAACGGCCAGATTAACGAGGACTGGAGCTACACCGGTATGTTCGAAAACAATCAGGATTTTGGCAACGAAACCGGTGATGATGAAATTGACTTTGCCCGCGCTTATGTAGAAGGACGTGTAGGTGGACTTGACGTAGTTGCAGGCCGTTATAACGAAGTAACTTTCAGCGGCAATATTCTTGATGCCAACCTGGATATGGCTAAAGTTTCCTACGGCGATAAAATTAAAGTATCTGCCGCAGCAGGTAAAGCTTATGACAGCGTGGAAGTTGATGATATCAATCTGCTGGACAGCGACGACAGAATTTATATCGGCACTTTGGAAGCAGCACTTGGCGACGTTGATGCTTATGTTGCATACTTTAAAACCAATTCTGATATGGATAAAGAAATTTGGAACGTTGGCGCAAGCTACGGCTTTGGCGATTTTACCCTGAGTGCTGAATATATGCGCGGCGATAAAGAATATTACAATGCAGGTAAAGACGGCTGGTGGGCAGATCTTGCATGGAAAGGCGCTGAAGCAGACCAGCCTGGCAGCTACGGCATTCATGCAGGCTACTATGACCAGAGCCCGAGCGCTTACATTATGCCGACTACCGATGCCGAATATTTTGATGACGGCTATAAAGGCTGGAACGTAGGCGTAAGCTATACCTTTGCGAAAAACATTGTAGGCATGGTTAACTACTGGGATATGGAATCTCAGACCACTAATGAAGATGCACAAACCATCTTCTCCGAACTGTACTTCATGTTTTAATTAGCAGATACAGTAAATAATTTTTAATTTTTCTCAAAAGGGAGCAGTTTCATGGCTGCTCCCTTTTGCTGTTTTGCATAAAATTGTCAGGCAACACTGCTAACGTACTGCTGTTTTCCCTGCTCACTTACTTTTTTACAAGCCCATTGGGTTTTACTGCTTACGTACGGTAGTACTATTGGGAACAAGGTAGATTATATATATAATCTTTGAATTACTTAAGAACAAGGTGAGAACGTAATACGGCAAAGAAAAGAACAAGAGAAAAAACAGACAAAAAAGAGAACAAGAAAAGAAACTCTCACCCATATAAACAGATTTTTAACCCCTAAAATTTACCTGCGGCGAAAAAATATTTAAAAAATTTTTCGGCATGGGTAAATTTTTTTAGCTTTTATGGCGTTTATATGGCTGAGAGGAGTTGTTAAAGTGATTGTTGTAAATCCTGTTCAAATCGATTACAAAAAGCTGACGGAGGTGGCAAAGCGCAGCCGCGGCAAAGCGCTGTGGTATAGGCAGTTTATCGGCAGGCGCGATTATGCCTTAACGCAGGCGGCTAAATAGTGTATAATAAGGGCAGACTACTTTTGGGAGGATTTTATGAGCGAACCGAGTATAGAAGAAATCCGCGAGGCGTTGGACGGCTGGGAGTTTTTAAAAGAGCTGCCGGAAGAAATTAACGGCTTTACCCTGCATCAGGACCGCACGATTGACGGGCAGGTGCTGAATATTGCTTCGTACCGCAATGACGCTGTGCGCTGCCGTCTGGATATAACTTATACATCCGAAACCTTTGACTATGTGCCCGTAAAAATTGCCGGGCTGCACCAGTACCGTGATATACGTTATTTTTTCCGCAGCCGTGAGCGCTTTGCCGAACACGTAAAGGATAAACTGCCTGCGCTGGTGCATGATATAGACATCCGCACAAGGCACGATTTGGGCGTGATTATTAAAGAAACGGGCCTGCCTGAATGGACGTACGGCGAAAAGCTGCCAGAAAAGATAGGGCGCTTTGAGCTTTTTATACGCCCCGAAAACGCGATTGAATATATTAACGGCAGTATTATTTTTTTGGATTATACGGATTTTGCCACTGGCGACCAGCTGGTATTTTTGTATAACCGTTTCCGCGATGAATTTTTTGCCGAAACCAAGCATGCCCTGAAACCTGACAATATTACGGATTTTGACGCTAAGAGCCTGCCTCAGCTTGAAGCGCTGCTTGATGAAAAGCTGGAAGGTTTTTTACTTAATTTTAAATAATCTGTAATAAATTTAACTTAAAGGGTTGACAGTAGGCCGTAAATAACATATAATATCGAATGTAGCTTTTATGGCCCGGTGGTTCAGTTGGTTAGAATGCCGCCCTGTCACGGCGGAGGTCGTGGGTTCGAGTCCCATCCGGGTCGCCATTGCCTCGGTAGCTCAGTTGGTAGAGCAAAGGACTGAAAATCCTTGTGTCCACAGTTCGATTCTGTGCTGAGGCACCATAAACCAAAAAATCCTGCTTTTTTAAGCAGGATTTTTTATTTTTCAGCAACTGACACTTTAAGCATTCAGCAATTAATTTTACAATAAAAATAAACAGGCAGAAGCTTTACCAGTTGTCAGCATGCTTCTGCCTGTCTTCTTTAAGCCGCTGTATTCTGCGCGCGTTCGCGGCTTTTCATCTGCACCAGATCCATTTTGGTAAGCCCTAAATCAACATTGTCATTCAGTTTGTAATCTATTATTGTGCCGGGCGGGCAGTCAATTTCCCTGCCTTTAAAAAACATTCCCGAAAACGGCACCACAAACCCTATTGCCGTGCCTACCGCCATGTTGGCGTAATTAATGCCGCCTTTAATTTTTACATCCTGCTTAAAGCTGACGGGTTTGCCGTTGGCAAGCAGCACATCATCAAGCTTAATGCGTATAACCGCGCTCTGGTTAAAAATGCGGCTGCCGTGCGCCTTGCGTATAACACCGCTGAACTTTGTCCCTTTCGGCACGATAACAATATTTTCTACAGTAAGGTCATCCTTCAGTTCAAAATTAACGGTATCGCCTTTTTTATTAACATTGCTGTCAAGTTTATCAAGCAGTATTAAATTTATAACCGTATCTTCCGGAATATACGCGTTGCCTGCTTCCACATCTTCTATTTCATCCGCAAAAGCGGCGGAAGAAAGCGCTAAAAGCATTAAGCACACAACTGCCAGCACAGATAAAAACTTTTTCATAATCACCGCTCCGTTACCTGTTTTGCATCAGCCTGTTGGCGTAATTGCGCATCTGCTCGTTGGCCTTTTTGGTAAAACCGGCAGGCGGCAGTGCAAAGGCGGTTTCGGCATCTACCGTTTCGCTCATTTCCACCACGGTAAAGCGCGGCAGGGTATTAACTTCGTAGCCTTTCCATTCGGCAGTGCCTTTGGCAAAGTAAAAGAACATTACGCGTTCGCCCTGCGTCATCTGGTCATAATCATAGCCTGTAAGGCTGTCGTTGCCGCTCTGCGGGCGTTCGTTAAACCAGCTTACCAGAGTTTCCGCAAACGGCAGGCTCATTCCCGGCAAGGCCGGAAGTTCATCATAAGTTTTATTAACGTAATCTATAAAATACCAGCGCCCGCCTTTGGCGAAGCTGCAGTAATCGCGTACAACCTTGCCCTCGCCGTCCGTTGTTACGCTGCGTTCGGCATTAATGCCGTTCATTTCATTATATTCCGTGCGGATGTAATGCACTTTCTGCGCCGCTGTCAGTTTGGCATAGGCCTCGGGCTCAAGCACTTCTTTCATATCAATGGTCTGTTCAACAACAAGATGCACCGGATGCTTATCGCTGTTTAAAGCGCCGCCCAAAAGCTCGATTGTGCGCTGCCCCGGCCCGAATTCCGCCGCCATAACGCACACCGCATTAAAAAGCACCAAAGTAAAAACCGCCGTAAGGCTTAACAAAAATTTTCTCATTGCTTTCACCTCATTTGTAAGATAATTTAATTATAACATATTAAATAAGAAAATTACCGCCTGTAGCCCGCAGTTCTTTTGTAAATTTACTTCGGGCATTATCTGAATTTTTAAATATTTTTTACAAAAAGCATAGCATTATTGAATTAGTGTATACTTTTTCCTTGCTATTATGGCATTATATGGTATAATTAATTTTATAAAGCGAAGTAACGGCATGGCTTCATCATTACTTTGCAAAATAAAAAAGAAAAGAGGTATCTCACATGACTGACGAAAAGAAGAAAGTTGATGTGAAGGAAACAGCCGATTCCATCATCCGTGAAACCAAGGCTAAATCCAATAACAGCCAGTTTGTTTTGTGGTTTGCGGCACTGATTCTCGGCGCTGTTTTAGGCTGGATGGGCATTCCGGCGCTGAACGAATTCTTTAATTTCGTAGCAACCGTATTTACCCGCCTGTTCCAGTTCATTGCAGTTCCTACTATCGCGCTGGCGGTTATCACCACGCTGGCAGCTCTTGGCGGCAACAAAGAAACCGGTATTATTTTTGCACACGCTGTTGTGTATACCTTACTTACTACATTTTTAGCCGCCTTCATCGGCCTTGGCCTGTACCTGTACATTGCCCCGGATAACCTGCCGGCAGAAATTGTTAACGCAGGCTCCGACGTTGTTAAAGGCCAGAGCGTAGCAGCACTCAGCTACTATGACCACATTCTCGGCGTTATTCCTAACAACGTACTGGCTCCGTTCCTTTCCGGCAACGTACTTTCCGTTATGCTTATCGCTGCTGCCGTTGGCCTGGCACTAGCTTTCATGCCGAAAACCGAAAACCGCGAAGCACTCCTTAAAATCATTCAGGGCGTTCAGGAACTGGCATTCACCCTTATCCGTGCTATCCTTTATGTTCTGCCGATTGGTATCGTTGCTTTCGCAGGCCAGCTTTCCGCACAGATTGAAGCAGGCGTAATCGTTGGCGCACTGGGCAAATACACCGCAGTTGTAATGCTCGGCAACGCTATTCAGTTCTTCATCGTTCTGCCGATTATCCTCGTAATCCGCGGCCTTAACCCGATTTACGTTATGCGCCAGATGGGCCAGGCAATCGCTGTAGCACTCTTTACCAAAAGTTCTGCCGGCACCCTGCCTGTAACCCTGGCATGCTCCGAACAGAACCTGAAATGCAACCCGAAAGTTTCCCGCTTCGTACTGCCTATCTGCACCACCATCAACATGAACGGCTGCGCAGCTTTCATTCTGGTAACTTCTCTGTTCATTATGCAGAATGCCGGTTTTGAAATGACCATGACCACCATGCTGACCTGGGTATGCATTGCAGTTCTTGCTGCAGTAGGCAACGCAGGCGTACCGATGGGCTGCTACTTCCTGACCCTCTCTCTGATGGCAGGCATTGGCGCACCGATTGGCTTAATGGGTATTATCCTTCCGATTTACACCATTATCGACATGATCGAAACTGCTGAAAACGTATGGTCCGACGCTTGCGTATGCGCAATGGTTGACCACGACCTTAAAGGCAAACTTTCCGACGACGGTGAAATTCCCGCTGCTCTGTAATAAGCCTTAAAGCCTTACAAAATTAACACCCGTGCTGTTAAAAGCGCGGGTGTTTTTATTTAGCCCGCCATAAAAACAAAAACTAATTGCAGCACATAGCAGAAAATTAAAAATCCATGCCGTACAACTCTTTAAAAGCACCTATTCCAACAGCAAAATTAAAATCTGCCACAGCTGCCCAATACAGCACAAAAGCCGGAAGCAAATGCCTCCGGCTTTTTGAATTTACTTTACTTTTAATTTTCAGCGCTTACAAAATCCTTAAAAATACCAAGGATTTTTTCCACATCATCCATGTAAATTTCGCCGATATTGCCAAGGCGGAAGGTTTCCGCATCGGTAAGTTTGCCCGGGTAAATTACATAGCCGTGGTCTTTTAAATAAGCGTACATTTTTGCAAATGTGAATTTGCAGTTTTCTGGATAGAAGAAAGTTGTAATAATCGGCCCCTGATGTGCTTCATCGATATAGGCTTTAAAGCCAAGTTCTTCCATACCTTTGCGCAAAGCCCTGTTGGTTGCGGTATAGCGTGCATTCCTTGCGGTAATGCCGCCTTCTGCTGCCAGTTCTTTAAGCGCCTGGCTGAAAGCCGCCACAACATGGGTAGGAGAAGTAAAACGCCATTTACCGCCGTCTTTTTCCATGGTTTCCCACTGGGCATATAAATCAAGCGAAAGGCTGCGGGCAATGCCTTTGGTTTGTTTTAAATCGCTGACTTTGGCAATAATAAAGCTGAAGCCGGGCACGCCCTGAATGCATTTGTTGGCGCTGCTTATAAGATAGGTAATGCCAAGTTCCGGCACGTTAATATCAACACCGCCGAAGCTGCTCATGGCGTCTACAATAAATTTTTTGTTATATTTTTTTGCAAGTTCGCCAATGGCTGCAATGTCATTTAAAAGGCCGCTGGTGGTTTCGCTGTGCACCATGGAAATATGGGTAATGTTCCCGTCGGATTTTAAAACGTCCTCCACAATGGCCGGGTCGGGCACGTGCGCATAATCTTCTTCGTAAACCACGTACTTAATGCCGTGGTAATCGCACATTTCCACCATGCGTTTGCTGTATGCGCCGTTTTGCAAAACCAGCACTTTATCCGTACTGGAAATTACACTTGAAAGCACGCTTTCAACGCCAAAGGTTCCGCTGCCCTGCATCAGCACCGTAGTGTAATCGCCGTTATCTGCATGGGCAAGTTTTAAAAGGCCGGTGCGTATTTCCTGCGTCATGTTTTTATAATCTTCATCCCAGGTGCAGCGGTCAATCTGCATGGCTTCCTTAACTGTTTCCGTAGTTGTTAAAGGGCCGGGAGTTAAAAGTTTATAAGTATTTTTATCCATTTATGTCACCTGATTTATTTTTTGATAAGGTCCTGTACTTCTTCCGCACTGGAAATGCCCGGTTTGTTACGCAGGCCGTAAACGATATTTTCGTAGGCGTTCAGATTTGGGAACAGCGCATAATCCTGAAATACGATGTTAAAGCCGCGGTCTTTCATCGGCACGTTGGTTAAGTCTTTGCCGTCAAAAATAATCTGCCCGCCGTCAATTTCAGTAAGCCCCAAAATTGCGTTCAAAAGCGTTGTTTTGCCGCTGCCGGAAGGCCCCAGAATAGAAACTATCTCGCCGTCATTAATATCCAGCGAAATACTGTCGAGAATGACTTTGCCGTCATACGATTTGCGGATATTTTTTAATTGCAGCATTTTTTATTCCTCCATAACATATTTAAACTGCTTTTATTTGCGTCTTTTTTCCTATTTTAACCAGCCATTTTGCGCCCTGCAAGCGTATTTACCGCCTTTTAACCCTACTTTTCCCAAGTTTTACATTACTAACTTAAACAAAACATTTTCTTAATGATGTTAACCAGAAACAAAAATATTGCCGTAAAAAGCCGCAAAAAAAAGCAGACAGTGCTTTAAACACTGTCTGCTTTATGCTGTAAACAGCAAATTTTTAATTATACGTTGAAACGGAATTCTACAACGTCGCCGTCCTGCATTACATAATCCTTGCCTTCAAGGCGTACAAGGCCTTTGTCGCGCGCTGCCGCTTTGCTGCCGCAGGCTACAAGGTCATCATAAGATACAATTTCGGCACGGATAAAGCCGCGTTCAAAATCGCTGTGAATTTTACCGGCTGCCTGCGGTGCTTTGGTGCCGCGTTTAATGGTCCAGGCACGGCTTTCGGTTTCACCGGCGGTTAAATAGGTCATCAGGCCCAACAGTTTAAAACCGGCTTTAATCAGACGGTCAAGGCCTGCTTCTTCAAGCCCTGCCATTTCCAGAAATTCCTTGGCTTCGTCTTCCGGCAGCTCGGCAATTTCCGATTCCATTTTGGCGGAAACAACAATCGTTTCAGCGCCTTCTTCTTCGGCATATTTCCTAACGGCCTGCACATGCGGGTTATTTTCCGGCGCTGCCACTTCATCTTCGGCAACATTGGCAACATACAGCACCGGTTTCATGGTTAAAAGGTGAAGCTCCGTTAAAAATTCCTTTTCTTCATCGGTCAGCCCAAGGCGGCGTGCCGGAACGGCTTCGCCCAGGCCTTCCATAACCTTATCAAGAACAGCTTTTTCCACCGGCACTTTTTTATCGCCGGTTTTTAACAGCTTAACAAGGCGTTCCTGGCGTTTTTCCACTGTTTCCATATCGGCAAGGCACAATTCGGTATTGATGATTTCAATATCGCGCAGCGGGTTAATGCTGCCTTCCACATGCGTAATATTACCGTCTTCAAAGCAGCGCACAACCTGCGCAACGGCGTCAACCTCGCGGATATGCGCAAGGAATTTATTGCCGAGGCCTTCGCCTTTGGACGCGCCTTTTACAAGCCCTGCGATATCGACAAAACGCATGGCGGCAGGCACGATTTTTTTGGATTTGAACATTTCGCCCAGCACGTTAAGACGCGCATCCGGCACATCTACAACGCCCACATTCGGTTCTATGGTGCAGAAAGGATAGTTGGCAGCTTCTGCCCCTGCTTTGGTAATAGCATTAAACAGCGTGCTTTTGCCTACGTTAGGCAGGCCTACAATACCTACTTCTAAATTTGTACTCACATTTATCGCTCCTTAGGTTTTACATTTCACTATCTTAATATTGTACAATAACTGGCGGCAAAAAGCAAAAAAATTACCCGCAGGGCTCTGCCCGCGGGTTTAAAATTAAAGCAATTCAACGGATTTTATTTTTTATGAAAATGAACAGTCTTTCAATGGAATAGGCAAAGGCAAACACCAGCACTATTGCCACGCCTGCCGTGCCGTATTCATAGCCCTGTATGCTGCGCGCAATGATAAAACCAATTCCGCCCGCACCAATCATGCCCAAAATGGCACATTCCGAAAAGTTTATTTCAAAGCGCATGGCAATCCACGCTACCAGCTGCGAAAGTGCCGCAGGCAGCACGGCGTTGAAGAATACGCCTATTCTGCCAACGCCAGTTGCCTCCAGCGCTTCGATAGTTTCCTGCGGGATGCTTTCAAAGCTCTGTGCGAAAGCACGGGTAAAAAACGCCGTTGTATGCACGCATAAACCGGCAATACCGGCGGCAGGCCCCATGCCGAGGCACACCATCATTAAAAGCACCCATACCGGCGTCGGCACGGCACGCAAAAAGGTAAACCATGACTGCACCAGTACCGACAGCCAGCGCATACGGAAAATATTTTCTGCCGCAAACATGCCAAAAAACAAACCTAAAATAACACTGTACAATGTGGAAAGCACCGTAATGGAAAGCGTTTCCCACATCGCCGCGGCAATTAAATCCATATATTTAAAATCGAACTGTGCCAGGCGGTAAAATATACTGCCCATATCCGGCACACGGCCGGCAAGCTTTATCCAGTCAACGTCAAGATATAAAAGGCTGATCACGCACAATGCGGCTGTGCTGCCTAAAAATACGGGTATGGCTTTATTTTGGTAAGCACATTCTGTTTTAATTTTATGGTTAAACCCATAACGGACAGCAACAGTGCTTTGCGCCAGTGGCTCTTTCATTGCTCCAGTTCCTTTCTTATTTTACCGGTAATTCTGTCAACCAAAATTACAACCGCCGCTATAATTAAAATAACGGTAAATGCCATGTGGTAATTAAACGATTTGATGTACGAAAACAGCACCATGCCGACACCGCCGCCGCCAACCATGCCTACAATGGTTGACGCCCTGACGTTAACCTCGATGCAGTACAAAAACCACGCCAGAAAACCACTGATGCATGAAGGCACAATGCCGTGAGCCACGCGCTGCCAGAAACCTGCGCCGACCGCTTCCAGGCTTTCAAGGCAGTCTACCGAAATATCTTCCATGGTTTCCGTAAATGCCCTTACCATAAAGGCAAAGCTGGTTATTAAAAGCGCCGCAAAACCAACACCCGTGCCTATGCCGAGCGAGGAAAACAGTATAAACGCCCACACAAGCGCCGGTATATTGCGCAGAAAAGTAGCAAAGCCGCGCACAAATTTGGCGCATTTGGGAAACGGCGATACCAGCTCGCTGGCAAAGAGCGCCGTGAAAAACGCCAGTATTCCGGCAATGGTGGTTGAAGAAATCGCCATGGCAATGGTTACAGCCACGCTGTCCAGAATATTGTACATTCTTATATCGGTAGGAAACTGCGGCGGGAAAAAATCTTCCGACAAAAACAGCCAGAACTGGTCGAGATTGGCTAGCACCGCCAGCGGCGAAAACTCCGTAAAGAAGCTGCATACAGCGTACAGCAGCACAATTACCACAAAAAAAATATTATATATTCTTTTTTCAGCAGGCGGCATAACTGATATGCTGTTCTTCACTTTCTGCCCCTCCAATTAGATTGGCACTGCTTGTGCCGTATATTTTTTCCACAACCTCGTCCGTTAATTCTTCCGGTTTGCCGTCAAACACAATCGTGCCTTTGGATAAACCGATAATGCGGGTAGAATATTTTTTTGCAACCTCAAGCTGATGTAAATTTACAATACAGGTTATCTGCCGTTCTTTAACAAGCCCTGCCAGAATATCCATAATGTTTTTGGCACTGGAAGGGTCAAGCGAAGCAATCGGTTCATCGGCCAGCATGATTTTGGGACGCTGCATAATTGCCCGGGCAATACCTACACGCTGTTTCTGACCACCGGATAAATCGGCCGCGCGGTTATAGCAGAATGCGCCCAGACCCATTTCTTCAAGCAGGCTGATGGCACGCAGCTTTTCTTCTTCGGGGTAAATGCCCAAAATACCCTTAATGCCGTCCAGATAACCTAAATAACCATGCAGCACGTTTTGCAGTACGGAAAGACGGTATACAAGGTTATAGTTCTGGAAAATCATGCCAACATTGCGGCGCACCGCACGCAGCTTTTTGCCGCCGATACTGGTGATATTTTCGCCGTCCAGGCATATTTCGCCGTCCGAAACATCAATCAGCCTGTTTACCGTGCGCAGCAGTGTGCTTTTGCCGCTGCCGCTGGGCCCTATTACCGATATGAATTCGCCCGCAGCAATTTCCAGGTTGATATTATGCAGCGCATGTACGTTATTATTATAGTATTTGTTTACATTTACAAATTTCAAAACAGGTTCCATAAAACATTCTCCCGCCCTCAGGCTAAAACCTATTAATGAACATTAATATTTTTGTTCAGCTCTACAATCGGCTGGTAATCTTCCATGCTGCATTCCACAAAACGTGCATCGGCTTTTTTGATTACCTTGTCAAAATAATCTTTATTGTTGTATTCAACCAGGAATTTGGTTAAGGTTTTCTTCAGGTCTTCGTTAACTGTTTTGCTTACAACCATTGCTTCTGCCGGAATAGCGGCGGAAGAATGAACAACTTTAACGGCGTTTTCATCGGCATTGCCATTTTTAAATTCGCTTGCCATAATCTGATCGGAAATAGGCACAATGTCCACATCGCCTTTAATTACAGCCTGCAAACCGGCCTGATGCTTGCCGGAGAAGCTTACTGCTTCAAAAAATTCGCCGTTAGTATGGATTTTTTCATTGGTTAAATGCAAATCAGGAAATGCTTTCATAATTTCGGAGGTCGGCACCAGATTGCCGGAAGTAGAATCCGGGTCAACAAAGGCAATGGTTTTGCCCTTAAAATCTTTAATGCTGTTAATTTCGTTGTTATCCTTTTGGGTAACAAATACGGAATGGTAAACAGCCTGCGCTTTATCGCCGTTAGGGGCTTTCATAACAATAGGCGTTACGCCTGCGCGTTCAGAGCCCATGGCAACTGCCAAAGCGCCCATATATGCCATATCGGCCTTGCCGGTGCGCAGCGCTTCAATAATGGCGGTATAATCGCTTGCCTGAATTTCCTTAACTTCCATGTTAATTACTTTGCCAAGGTCTTTGGCAAGAGTGCTTCTGGCATCGGTGCTGTCCGTAGTAGATTCGTTAGGAGCATAAGCAATGGTAAAGGTTTTCTTTTCGGCCTCTTGGCTGTTGCCGCCGCAGCCTGCTGCAAAACTGCCAAAAGCTACCATGGCAGATAATAAAACACATGCGATTCCCTTTTTCATAATTTAAATCCCCCTTGTTAAAATACGCTTCTTAAAATTTCTTCAACATTAACGGCAGTAAGTTCCGCCGGGTTATTATCAGCGCGCCCTTTCGTCATGCTGTGGGCAACAAGCTCCTCAAAATCGCTTTCTTTGGCGCCCCACTTGCTTAATTTGGCCGGGCTGCCGGATTTTTCAAGAATAGCGGTAACTTTTTCCGAAAGTTCGCTCACACTTTCAACGCCAAAAGCATTGAACAGTTCTTTTCTGTTTTTAATATACGGCTGGTTTAAGCGCATTACCGGCGCCAGCAGCATACTTACCGCAACGCCGTGCGGAATATGGTATTTCATTGTCAGCGGGTAAGAAATGGAATGGCAGGCCGTAGTGCGCGTATTGCTGAAGGCAAGCCCCGCCAGCATACTGCCCTGCGCCATGGCGTCATGCGCTTCTTCTTTGCCGCACAAAAGCCCGTCGATATTATCCATAATAACTTTAATTGCCGAAAGCGCCGCCGCACGCGATACAGTGTTGCCCGCCTTGGCCCAGTAACTTTCCGCCGCGTGGCATACTGCGTCCAGCGCGGAAGAAACAGCCAGCTTAACCGGCATGGATGATGCCAGCACAGGGTCAATAACAGCTGCGTAAGCGTAATTGTCCTGCGTATCTACGGAATATTTTTTGTTGTGTTCGGAATCCCACACAGTGGCCCAGCAGGTTACTTCGCTGCCGGTGCCTGCCGTTGTCGGAACGCCAATCCACTTGCAATGCGGTTTGCTGTAAGTTTTTGCGGCAATTATATTGCGCATGGCTTCCAGTGAATCCACCGGTTTGGCATACAGGCAGCACAGCGATTTGCCTACATCCAGCACGCTGCCGCCGCCGACGGCAATAACCAGTTCATAATTTTCGTTTTTGGTTTCATTGTAAATTTCATATAACTGAAACATTTCCGGGTTGGACCAGGCAAAGGTTTTTACAGTTAAAATATCCGCAAAAGCGGCTGCCGTTTCTTTTATGTAACGGTTTTTAAGCACGCTTTCATCCCAGATAAGCAGTAAAATTCTGCCGGGTTTTAAACTGCTTACCAGCTGCGGCAAAACCGAAAGGCTGCCAACGCCCTGATAAGTTCTTACCGGATTATAGTAAGTATTCAACAAAAAGCCCTCCCTGTTATAAGCTTTCGTTAATTTTGGCAATAACTTCCAGCAGTTCTGTAATATCTTCAATTACATAATCTGCTCCGGCATCCAGATAAATTTTTCTTGCTTTTTCGTGCAGTTCTTTTTTAGCCTGCTCATCAAGCGCATTATATTCTGCTTCGTTAAGGCCAACCACGTTGGAGCCTTTAATAATGCCCACAGACCATGCGCCTGCATTTTTGCCTTCCAAAATATCCATTACGGTATCACCGGCTTTTACAACCAGCTTGGGCGGATAAACATTTAACTGGCGCATGCATTCAAACACCATAAAAGGAGTGGGACGGCTGTATTCGGTAACATCCGGAGTTACACAGCAGTCAGGTTCGTAGCCCTGTTCTTTGGCAACCGGCAGCACATACTGCATCATTTCGCTGGTATAACCGGTGGTAGAGCCGATTTTCAACCCCATTTCCCTTAATTTTTCCACGGTTTCCCTTACGCCGGGAATGAGTTTGCTGTATTCGGCAACAACGGTGCGCAGATTGCCTTCAAAGCACTGGTAAACATCTTCAATGTCATCTTCGTTCCAGCTGCGGCTGTAAGCATCTTCCCAAAGTTTCTGCCCTTTTTCTGTGGAAAGCATGGTTTTAATATGAGCTTTCTTTTCCATTCCCATCGGCGCGTTAATTTCAGCTTTGGTAAATACCAGCCCTTTCTGACGGAAGGTTCTGTCAAAAACATCTACCGGCGCCTGAGAGCCAAAATCGGTAGTAGTACCTGCCCAGTCGAATACTACCATTTTAATTTGCTGCTTTTCTGTCATGATAATTCTCCTTTGCTGTTTTTTGCTTTTTTATATTTTATATTTGCTGTTTTCTACGGCTTTATCTTAT
>OKRU01001807.1_pt1 | contig 20587 bp, 19 predicted proteins | sample 1601131 | NCBI WGS metagenome assembly OKRU01 (sample SAMEA3541558, study PRJEB24748) | human gut metagenome | biome: human gut; feature: human-associated habitat; material: faeces | place: China | collected 2012
TCCTAGCATCTGCACCTTTCTCGGCAGTCTGGGAAGATACTTTTTCAACAAGCTGAAAGGGGCTGAAATTCAGCCCCTTTATTATATATTATCCGGTCGCGCCCTCAGACCCTGATAGGCTCCGAATTCAGCATTCTGATGTATTTTTCGTGGCAGGTCAGGAATATCACCTGGTGCCTTGTGGCGCACGCTTTCAGCAGTTCGCAGGACTGCGCCGCGCGTTCCGCGTCCATCTCCGTGAACGGGTCGTCCAGCACGATAACTCCGCCGCCCTCCGGAAACAGATGATCCAGCACCGCCAGACGGAACGCCAGGGATACGGTTTCCTTAGTGCCCTCGGAAAGCCGTGCGTGATCCATCAGCCGGTTGTCGCTGTATATGTTGACGTTGAGCCGCTCGCTGTCCGGGAATTCCGACGACACCTTGCCGCCGGTGATCACGCTGAGATACCGCGCAAAGCTGTCGGAGATGTCCTTCATCGGTTCGCTGTGGAGCTGCTCCTTCCGGGCGGTGAATACCTCGTATATGTGCTGCCAGTGCGCCAGCAGGGACTTTTGCTCCTCAAAGGCTCTCTCGGCTTCCTCGGCTGCGGCGGCAGGATCCCCGGAGTTGTCCTCTGTAAGGCTCTGTAGACGACTTACTGCGGCGGTACGGGCAGTGAGAGCTTCCTCGCGCAGCGCCTTTGCTGCTTGTGCCCCTCCTTGAAGCGCTGCCAGGTGTGATTCCGGGTCGGTTATCCCGAGGTATTCCTCCGGAATATCACTGACGGATTCCGCCGCTTCCTTCGCCTTGTCGAATTCCGTGGCGATGTCGAACGCTTTCGCCTTCAGACCGCTGATACTGCCGTATTCGGCGGCGTATGCGCTGACGGTGGTTTCCCTTGCCGTGATGAACCGCGCTGCGTCGCTGGTTCCGCACACCGTCCGTATCTCGGCTTCGATCTCCTCCAGCGGACGTGGTTCACCGGATATGTCCCCGGCTGCGGATTCCAGTCCGGCATAGTCCGTCTTTCCGAGCAGCGCAGCCAGGCGCATTTCTGTGGATTCCGCCGCCGTCCTTGCGGCGGCGATTTTCTTTGCAAGCTGCTCCAGACCTGCGATGTCGCTGACGGAGTACCTTTCGAATATTTCGTGGATTTTTTCCTGCTGTGCGGATATTTTGGCGCTTACCTCATCAATGTCAACGTCCGCCGGGGACAGCTGCATTTCCATTACACCGGGGATCCTGATATTCACGGCTTCCGTCAGCGCGAACCGTTCTCCGGTGATGTCAAGCTTTTCGCCGGTTCTGACCGAGGTCACCTCCAGGGAGTTCCCACCCAGCATTTTCACTGCCGCGCTGAGATTCATTCCGCATAGCTTGTTTTCGAGGGATGTTACGGTGCGCTGCGCGGATTTTACCCGGGATATCTCATCGTCGGGTGGGCAGGGGACGCCGGAGTATTCTCCCCGGAGCCTTTCCATTTCGTCGTGCAGCTTCTTTGCCGCTGCGTATTTGTCCAGCGTTTCGCGCCCGTTTTTTTCAGCCAGCAGCGAACGCGCCCGGTCAAGACCGGAGGTGATTTCAGGCCATACCGTGAGTATCTCCCGGAGCTTTTTCAGCTCCTTTTCAAGGCGGTCGGTATTCTTGCGGCGCTCATTCTGGAGCGCGAGCATTCCGGCATAGCGGCTGAATCTCTCGAAGGATCCTTCGGCGGTGCGCAGCGCGGAATCCCTTTCGGCGAAGTCGGCGGAGGTGCGGTCAACGTCCGACTGCGCCTGGGCGATACGGTCGAGCGCTTCCCGGGCGTCCTCCAGCGCGTAGTACGCCTTGAGGATATCGCCAAGCCCGGTCGCCCACCGTCCGGATTTCCGCGCAGGCTGGCTGCGTTCGGCGTCCCAGTGCTTTCCGGCGATTCCGGCTATCTTCGCTTCTATTGCCTGCCCGATGGCGTCGATGGAAATACCGTCGCTTTCTGCAAATGCCTGGGATACAGCGTCGGAAATCTCCTGCTTTGCTTCGGTCTTTCTGGACGCGTCAAGCAACGTTTGCAGGGAGCTGTCGGTATTCCGCTGGGAAGAGAGCAGCATGTCGGAATACACTCCCTCGCCGTAAACGATGATCCTTTTCAGCTCCGCGCTGATGGATTTCTGATCCCGGAGAGTTCCGTCCGGTGTGGATAGCGTGCAGCGCGGTTCCTTGCTCCACTCCTTGGAAAGGGTGTAGGTTCCGGTTTCGTCCTCAAACGTTATCTTTCCGTCCGCGAAGTCGCCTGTGATGGAACTGCCCCTGCGCTTGCAGGGAAAATACAGCTCCAGGAATTCCTTATCGCTTCTGCCGTCAATACGCGCATTCTGGAACAGCGTGCGCGAGATGAGGTCAACCAGGGTGCTCTTTCCGCTCTCGTTCTTGCCGAATACCACGTTTATCCCGTCGTTGAACGTGATATTCCTGTCGCGTACGCCGGCGAACTGCGTGCAGGATATATTTTTTATCTTCATATTATTTTCCCTCCCTGAGAGATTTCAGCATTTCATAGGTCAGCTGCGCTTCCTTCGGGTCGTCCAGCAGCGCGGTGAGAAGTCCGGAGGAGAAAGAGGTTTCCGGGAATTCCGCGCTGATGAGTTCCGGGGAAATAAGCTCGCTGAGTGCGCTGTCGCTGTAAGTACCCTCGACAAATCGGGACAGCCGTTTTTCGATGATATCGTGCCTGTCCCTGTATTCCTCGAAACTTACCGCGCCGGAAAGCACAAGGTCTACCACGCTTTTATCGCCGATCCCGGATAGTTCCCGGTCGAGTATTTCCTCCATTTTCCCGGCGGAGAGCACTACCTCCCGGCGGTAGAACCGCAGGCTGCCGGAGTTGAACTTCCTGGCGCGAATTTTCTTGTCGTCGCTGATTTCGACGATGAAACATAATCCTTCGGTGTTGCAGGAAACGTCCGTCTGGACGTGAGTCCCGGCGTTGAGTATCCTGTCGCAGGGGGCATATTCATCTGTGAGTTCCCTCGGGAATGGGACGTGAGTATGCCCGATAAGCCACGCGTCAACGGGGATACTTTCAAGCTCGGCACGCTTCATCATGAAGTACTGCCCCTCGCTGTCTATGGTTTCGCCCTCGACTGCGCCGTGGGCTATTCCTATGCGGAATCTGCTGTCGGGGACGATGTTCTCTTCCTTTATCCAGCCGAGATTATTCTGACCTGGCGCGGAGTGCAGGGAGGTGCAGAGGGCAGGGTAGAGGGTGACCTCCGCGCTGCCGATCGTTAGGTCATACGGGCGGTACTCTGTCAGCAGCATTATGTTGTCCCGGGCGGAGATGAGGCTCCGGAAATCCTGCCAGAGCTTCGCGTCCTTGTCGTAGTAGTCGTGATTGCCGGGGAGTATCGCCGCGGTTCCGTGGAATCCTGCGAGCAGTTCCACGACCGCCGCGACCGTCTTCTTCGGAATGCTGTATGTATTCTCGAACAGATCGCCGGTGATCACGAACAGGTCGCACTTCTCGGAATTCGCTTCCTCCACCATTCCGGCGAAGGCGTTGATCCTGGACTCCGCCAGAATTCCGGCATTTTCGTGGCTGGCGTATTTCAATCCAATGTGGTTATCTCCGGTCATAAAGATCCTTATCATTTCGGCACCTCTTTCTTGGAATCCTATTTATCCTGCGTTTCGTCTGTTATGCTCCTATTATATCACTCCATCGCTTTAATTGTCAATAAGCACCACATCGTTCCGGAAATTCAGATTTTTTTCTAAAATGTAGGTTTGTCAAATATTTTGTACACGAAAGTTAGAAAGAAATTCAACGGGAGAAAGCCAGCCAAGGGGACACATCGGACGATTATTAGACCGAGCGAGATGGTCTTTTAGCTGCTGATTAAGGTCATCACAAGAAGAAAAACTGTGGCAGGAATAGAATTTGTTATGATCTTCGCGGTGGCTGCGTTCAACCTTGCCGTTGTGGCGAGGAGTATAGGGCTTTATAAGCTTGTGGTATATACCGAGCTTGGCAGCGGTAGTCTGGAACAGCGTAAGCTTTTCTTTTAAGCCTTGAATAAACCTTGTCGTAAATTCAGGACCATTGTCGGTCTGAACGCATTCAATCCTTATGCCACGGCGTTTATACCATTTCACAGCTCGTATAAGGAAATCGGCTGATGAATATGTGCTGTGTTCCTCATATCCATAAACAAAGCGAAGTCTGGAAAATTCATCGATAGCAGTGTATTGATAGAGCTTCTGTTCCTTATTGGCGAGGCAGCCCATAGGAACATATTTGACATCTATTTGAACACGCTCTCCCGGATAAGTCATTTGTTCGTAGGGCTTGGACTTATAGGTTGGCTTTGCTGGAGCTTGCGGAAGCAAAGCCAACCTTTTAAGGACTCAATAGAGGCTCTCGACCCGACGGGTATAACCACGTTTGCGAAGCCTGTGCCAAAGCTCGGTTAGACCGAGCTTTGGGTTGCGCCGCCGCATATCTCTGATGAGCTTTAGCTCATCAGGAGTGTGCTCGTTCGGGTGGTGATGTGGGCGCTTTGATTGTTCTGCAAGGGATTCAGCTGTTCCGTCCCAGCGAGCTTTCCAGAAATATATGTACGAACGACTCTTGTTGTATTTCCTTGAGGCTCTTTTTACTCCGTACTTTTCGGAATATTTCATTAGGGATTGACGAAACCGCATTTCCTGTGTTATACTGTTCATTGAGAGATAGACCTTCTTTCACTTGAATTTTGTGTGGTAACTTTATTCTAGCAGATTTTGGTCTATCTCTCAACCTTTTTTCTTACTTTGTCCAATATCTATTGTAGCACTACACCGGAAATTCAGATTTTTTTCTAAAACCCCTTGACAAAAAGCAACCGCCGTGCTATAATATATTAGTCGATTAAGAATGGTCGATTCCAACTATCGAGATGTGGCTCAGTTTGGTAGAGCGCTGCGTTCGGGACGCAGAGGTCGCAGGTTCGAATCCTGTCATCTCGACCATCACGCTCTCTACCTATGTGTTGGTAGAGATACAGAATCCCTCTTGGAATGCTTTCCGAGAGGGATTTTCGTTTGTATCCGGCTCTATCTCTTGTAGATGTTAAATGAATGCTTGTTCGTGTTTTCCCTGGAGTATATATGAGAGCATGGATGTCAGAATAGTAGAAGTTATCGTGGCATTGCCAGGAATTTTCTTCCCACGCTTCGGGTCAATGAGTATTCACAGCCGCATAATAATTCAGATGGTATCGTGACCGTTACCTCTACCTTTGTGTCGTAGACTACCACGCTTTTCACATACTGACCTATGAATTTCTTGCATTCCGGGATATTTCTTTCATAGATGTATATGGACAGGTCGCTTATGCGTTCGGTCAGTTCTGCGGTGGATATATCTATATCGGTTTCTGTGGTGCTGAGCGCTTTCTGACGTTTGATACATGAATATTCATCGGCTTTGAGCTGAGATAATATTTCTTTACAGTCGTCCTCTGCAATTCCGTCAGCTATCGCATTCAGAATGTTCTTACGACGTGTCTTTATGCGTTCCAGTTTCATAGTCAGGTCTGCTAATTCCTTTATCACGCTTGTGTTATGCTGTACTGCCTGTTCCTTAATTTCAGCTATGATATCGGGTATGTAATCCTCGTTGAATATGTTCTGCTCCAGCACCTGTAATACATATTCTTCAATCCTATCATGCCGGATTTCCTTGTTGGCACATTCCGTTGACTGCTTATGCTGACAGCGATAGGAGCAGTATGTATAGCCCTTTCCGTTCATGCGCCTGTTTCCAGTCATGATAGCACCACAGTGACCGCACCGTATCATTCCGCTTAGCAGATATGTAGTTTTAGCTGTGTTCGCTCCAGGTGACAGCTTATGCTTAGCCATTATCTCAGCGGCTTTGTCGTAGGTTTCCTCGCTGATTATTGCAGGCACTCCGTCAGGAATACATATTACTTCATCTTCCGGTTTGGCTCTGTGTCGGTTATGCTTTCCGTCCCATTGATTGTAGACGTAATACCCGGCATATTTCTTGTTGCGGAGTATGCTGTACAGCGAGTTTTTTGCGAATTCGTTGCCGTATTTAGTCACATAGCCGCATTCATTCAGATGTGCTATTATGGTGTTATATCCGTAGCCTGACGTGTACATATCGAATATCTTACGGACGATTATAGCTTCATTTTCATTGATGATGAGTTTCTTTGAATCCGGGTCTACATCATATCCCAGAGGAGCAATACCGCCGTTGTGCAGACATTTCTTCGCCCTTACTCACCGATATCATCGCTGATACCTGTAATACGCTTTGCGCTGAGTTCCCGGAGAATATTCAGCAGTACCGGAATGTTCTCCTTACAGAGCAGGTATTTCTTCACCATTGTAATGACGAATTCGTCCAGTTTATCACTGTTTATCTCATGGTTCTCGCATTTCTCTCCCGGCTTATGTCCACAGCGGTACACATGGGTCACTATGCCTTTTCCGTTCTTCTTTGCACAGCCGCTCATCATACAGCCGCAGTGACCGCACCTGACTAATCCGCTCAGCATATAATTATGCTTGGCTGTATTTGCTCCGGAGTTGCGCTTGTTGTACTCCATGAGCTTTGCCGCCTTGTCGAATACTTCCTTAGAGATAATAGCAGGGACGCCGTTCTCTATGCGGACTATCTCGTTATCCGGCTTTCTGGCATGGCTGTTTTTCTTTCCGGCACGCTTGTTGAATACATATACGCCCATGTACTTCTCATTATGGAGAATGTCATACAGGGAGTTCTTGCCGAATTTCCCCTGTTTCTTCGTGGTATATCCCAGTTCGTTCAGCTTATGGCATATGTCTCCGTAGCTGTTTCCACTGACGTACATATCGAATATCAGACGGACAGCCTTTGCTTCTTCCTCGTTTATTTTCAGCGTTCCGGTGGATAGTTCTACATCATAGCCCAGGGGAGCAATTCCGCCGTTGTGCTTGGCTCTCTTGGCGTTCACCATCTTTCCCTTGACGAGTTCGTTAGCGAGGTTCTTACTGTATCCATCTGCCGCCGCTACTCCGAGAGCCTTAATTATGATACCTGACATTGTACTATCATCGTAATACTCCGTAGCAGATATGTACTTTACGCCGTTTTCGTCCAGCTTGTTTTCGCTGATGTAGAAATCCTTTACGTTCCTTGCGAATCTGTCGATTTTGCTTGTAATGACATACTGGAATTCTCCGTTCCTGCTGTCCAGTATCATCTGGTTGAATCTGTCACGTCTTGCAGTTGTAGTTCCTGATTTTGCACGGTCGATATATTCAGCGATGCCAGTTTAAGCGCATTACCAGCTTTGAGGTTAAGTCTAATCGGCATACTTACTATTTTATCTCTAAATGAGAAATCTCCTAACGTCTTTGGGGCGTTAGGAGATTTTTTATACTAGCTGTCAGAGTTGCTGTCTATACTGCTGAAAAAAGCCTGTACTATATTCAGTGCAGTATCAATATCTTTCTGCGAATGTCCCTTGATTATATCAGACCATTTTTTCATGTACCGCTCATAGGGTTCCTGTGAATCACCGTTGATAAGATAATCGGCTGATACATGAAAATAGTCCGCTATTCTGGCTACAACATCCATGCTGGGATTGCGCTGGTCTGTTTCAATATATGCGACATAGCTTTCACTCAGGTACAATTCCTTTGCAAGCTGAGCCTGTGTAAGCTGTCTGCCTTTGCGTAACCGCTTTATCCTTGTGCCTAATGTATCTCCCTGCATAACGTTTCACCCCATTCTTTCTATTATATATTATATCATGGGCGGCTATACTTTCGAAAGATTATTTAATTTGATATAGTCTATATATATTGACAAATAGTCATGTTAGTGATATAATAGGACTTACAGAAGAGGTAATTACTTTTCTGAATAATTTCTATGAAGGAGAATCACCATGGCTTTTTTCAATAATCTCAAGAATACAGCAGGTTCTTTAGGAAAAGGTGCAATGAATGTTGTCAATACCGGAGCGACAGATGCAAAGGACGCTTCCGAGATTGCAGAAATCAAGAGAGAACTTGACTCCATCGAAAACGACATAATGAGCGGCTATACGCAGATAGGCAAGAAATATGTCGATTATGTAAAGAAAACCAGCGAAATGCCGGGCATTGACGTATCTGATGTTCTGAAAATGCTTGACCCCAAGTTTGAACGCAGAGATGAGCTTCAGGCAAAGATGATTGAAATCGAGAAACGCAGAAAAGATAGGACTCTCCTCCAGGAGAAGTTTGCTGTTGAAGCACAGGTTCAGGCTGAAATCGAGAAGCTTGACAAGGCACTTGCAATGGAGCTTATCGGTCAGGCTGAGTATGACACTAAGGTTGCTCAGTTAAAGAAGCGTGTTGATAACTTTGAAGCAATCAAAAAGGTTGAGCAGAAATGCCAGATGGGTATTATCACAGCCGCAGAGCGTGATAAGGAAATCGAAGCGCTCCTTATGTGATTTGATTTACCAGAGGTAGAGAGTCTAACCTGATACGTATCATCTCGACCATTTCAAATGGCTCTGTTAAGGGAATTAGCGGAACCGAAATATCAGACAGTTGAGATTTTTGTCTACAACGGTCTACAATTTATCGTTAAGGTGTGTTGTGCTAGAACACACCTTTTCTTTTTTGCAAACCGTTTTTCAGAGTGAGAATGTACCAGTCATCGCGTCAGCAAGAATATGCTGGCGATTTTTGGATATATGCGTGTAAATGTTGCTTGTGGTTTCTATATCCGCATGACGCAGCCAGACCTTGATTTTCTCAATGTCCCAGCCTTTGTCAAAGCAGATGCTTGCCGTACTGTGCCTCAGATCATGAAAGCGCATCTCAGGCAGCCCGTGACGCTTTAATGCTCTTTGGAACGAAACGGTAATCGCGTCCGGACGGAACAGATGTCCATCGTCCCATGTAAACACATAGTCGCTTTCATAATAACCGTTGCCGCATATCTCTCTGTTCCTCTCCTGTCTGGCGTGAATGTCCAGCAAAAGTTCTCTCGCCTCGGGGAGCAGTTCAAAGGTGTTGCGGCTGTTTTCTGTTTTGGTGCTGTCCTGGTATACTATTGACTTGTGCTTGACAACGGTATGGTTGATTTCGATAGTGTTTTTCTCAAAGTCAACCGCACTCCATTTTATTCCCAGGACCTCGCTTTTCCGCAAGCCATAGAGCAGCGCTATGAATACAATCGGCTGAATCCATTCACCTCTCAGCTTATGAAGCATATCGTTAGCTTCTTCTGCTGTCATGTACACATTCTTGGTAGAATCGCTTTCAGTTTTTGGCTTTCTGGGTATCGGTACTTTTTCAGCAGGATTGCGTAATATGTACTCATAAATTACCGCCTCGTTAAGAACAGCCTTGATTAGCTGAGCATGGCTTCTCAATGAACGATTTCCCAGACCGCCTTTTTTCCTGTCAAGACGTCCTCCCGAAAACTTGTATTCGTAGTAGTCCGCAAAATGACGCGGCTTTAATTCGGCAAGCGTGAGATTAAGCTCATTGAAATACGGGATAATGTGCCTCCGGGCATACACCTCATATCCTTCCCATGTGATGAGTTGGATTTTGTTCTTCTTTCGTTCCAGCCAATCAGTAAGGTAGTCTGTAAAAAGTACCTGACCTCCACTTGCGTAGTTAGGCTGCGAGCTGTACGAATCTGGGTCAGCTAATATTCTATTCTCTTCCAGCTCATACTTTTTGAGGTTATCGTAGAGCATTTTTTCAGCGGTTCTTTTGTTTTTCGCCGTTGACGGCAAAGACGTTGATATCCAGCGTTTTTTCTTTTGGCTTAAGTCGGTAATGTTCTTTTCTGGGTACAAAGCTGCGCTTAGTCCATACAGAACCATTACCCAATAGTTATGCTTTTCATAAAGTGATCCGGTCACTGTGCTGTCCTCCTTTAAGACCGTCCACCCTTTCATCTAACATCTTTATTATACCACTTTCGCCTTGAAATTTCAATACACTAAAGTCGTAAATCTGATTTTTTTCTATTTGACTATTGACGTATTCTATCACATAGATCTTAGGAATTCGGTATTTCCTTCCAATGACCAAGTGCTTGATTTTATTTTCAGTAACCAATTTATATGCTGAATATTTTGAAATGTTCAGCATTTCCATCAGCTGTGAAATCTCAACAATATCAGGGTAATCTTTAAAAATATCAGATGACAAGGTAGAAAGCCCCTTTCATTATTCTATAAAAAGCCGTGGTTCAGTATTTTAGAGCCACGGCTTTCAATTTCTGATACGCTTTCAGAGCAGACTCAGATAGTTACGCATCCTGACATGGGACTTTCACCCCTGCCCATTCCTGTGGGACAAGCCGTCGCCGGAAGTATCATTATGCTATCTTGCTCCACGCTCGTTTCTTATAGAGGTCCTTGTGCGTTCAAGGCTCTGGCTTGACTGCCGGCAGGTGGCAGAATATCTGTTATTCTCGCGCATATGTAAAGGTGGTCACTGATAATGAGATACCCCGTCAGATCGGAAGCAGAAATTTCTTCGCACGTCTTTGAGTTTGATAGGTTTTGTATCTGCTCTGGTATTCTGTTGTCAAAGAACTGTCCGGGAATCAAGTGGCAGTTTGTTTCCGGATAATGAAATTAGTCCGACTCTCCGAAAGGGAGCGTTTTTGTTTCTGCCGCTTATTTTTCCCTGTATCTATTATAGCATATAATTCCGCAATTTTGTATGACAAAACGTCATACGATTATGACACCTTGTAGGTTGAAAAACCATTGTGAATGTTATATACTATAATCCGGAAAGGAGGCGAATACATGGCGGTGTCTTATAGTAATAGGATTCGTTCTTTGAGGAAGAAACTCAAAATGACCCAGAAGCAGATGGCTGAACAGCTTTTTATTGACCAGTCCACGCTAGCAACGTATGAAAACGGAACCATAGAGATCCCGATAGATATTCTTGTGAAACTGTCAAAGATGTACGGAATTTCCGTGGATTATCTGCTCGGCGTAAGCGACTTTGCCGTGCTGGACGATGCGCTCGTCCGCACCCAGACAAAGGAACTTATCGACAGCCTGAGCGCAACGCAGGTGTTTGAGGTCAAAGGGTACATTCGCAGAATGATTGAAAGCAAATCTGAGGACGAATAAATCCTATAATCAAAAAGACACTCAGCCCAAAAGAAAAATAAGACTTCCAATTTCTTGAAAGCCTTACTCGTTATTCTCTTTGTTATCTGGAACGAACGTCATTATGTCGTTCAGACTGCAATTTAATGTGTTGCACAGCTCGTTGATCGTGAAAGTTGTTATTGCCTTGTTATGTTTCATTCGATCAATAAGACCTTTGCTGACACCGTAGCTGTTTATCAGCTTATATGTACTTATGCCGTGATCGGCAAGGTATGCCCAGAAAGGGTCGTAATTTATCATAATATCACCTATCTTATATTATAATGGGAAAAAAGTGTATTGCATATACCCGATAAATGGGGTATAATGATAGGTGTTACCAAGCGCAGCTAGCAGTAACCAAATCATGACAAAGTTGCCTATATCAAGATTGACACTTAACAGGAGGTGCAAAAAATGTTCAAAGCAAGAACAGCGGACGGACGCAATAACATAACCGGCATCAAGATGAAAGAACTCCGCAAAGCGCTTAAAATCTCACAGCGAGAGCTTTCAGACAGATTGCAGGTCGTTGGTCTGGACATTGACAAAAATGCGGTCCAGCGCATAGAATCAGGACAGCGATTTGTAACCGACATCGAAATATTGACTATTGCTAAATGCTTCAATGTAACTGTCAGCAGTCTGCTCGGAATCAGGTAAATATGAAACAGGCGCAGTCCTCTGGTGGCTGCGCCTGTGGTTATTTTACAAGACCTTTGATTATCGCCGCAATGTTGTCGAGCTGCTCGCTGTCCAGCTTTTTGAGATTTTCTACGACCTCCTGAATCTTTTCCGGATTTCTGTTCTCAGCGTCGAAAAACTCTCCGGGCGTGATGTTCAGGTATTCGCATATATAGAAAAATCCCGTCATGGACGGCAGCGCCTTGCCATTCTCAATATTGTTGATGTAGCTGGCATTCTGCCCGATGGACAGGCTCATGTCCCTTGCCGATACTCCCTTTTCACTGCGGAGTTGCGCCAGACGCAGGGAAAACTCTTTCTCCGTCATATTCATATCACCCCTGTGATATATTTTATCCTATACGCTAGTAAATCATATGTGAACAAATCCGCAATTAGTATTGAAATGTGTGATATAATGTGTTACAATAATACAAAGTATCGAATCAGAAATATCACAATTTAGGGGCTTGAAAACGAGTGAAGATACATTATCCCAGCTGTTCAGCGGTCAAGCAGATGAAAGATTCCAACAAAGCCTATACTGAAGATTTCGATGGCGCTGTTGCCAGCGGGTATGTTCCCTGCAAGAAATGCAATCCTACTGGTAAAAATACTCGGTGAGAGATATCCTGGTCCCCGCATTTGTTTTGGATATTTCGAAACAAAACGAACGTTCCGACTATATCCTTTCGGGAACTAATAAACTGGTGGAGCCGCGCACCATGCAGAATCACTTGAAGGCAGTACTGAAAAGCTGCGATGTTCGCAGCGCTAACTTTCATCTGATTCGTCACACCTGTGCTACTGTATGCATTGAGATCGTGTTTGACGCCAAGACTGTGAGCGAGCTGCTTGGACATTCAAACGAAAGCATTATGCTCAACCGTTATGTTCATTCCTCTATGGAAATGAAGATGAAAATGCGTTGACAGGCTTAACCTTGTGGCGTAAGCCTTTCAGCCATCATATTTGAAAATATAAGCTGCCTCAAACCGTATTTTATAGCCGAATTGTTGCGTTATTATCCGTATTTGAAGTTTTTGCGAAAGCAAATCCTTACCTAAGTATCTTTATTATACCGTATTTCTCGGATATATACATTGATTTTATAAGAAAAATATGGTATAATATAAGAGATATGGGGGTGAGGATATGATAAGGATAGCGGTTTGTGATGATTTTAAGGATACAGTCAATCAAGTGAATGATTAAATATATAAGAAAAATATGTTATTAATCATATTACAAAGATTTTAATTGCTTTGAAATGTTTTTGTAACAGTTGCGAACTGTCAATTTTATAACATCATCACAAATCAAACACATGTTCATCACAATTTAAATATATACTTAATTTGGTACATATAATGTGATTTTAATAAAGGAAGTGGCTGTAAGTTCGTAGAAAGGAATATAAATGAAAAATTTATATATAATGACTACGATCATAGTTGTAACCTTAATTTGTACATTAAACCACGCCGGTTTTGGCACATGTATTAAAGCTGGACATAAAAAGAGGTTGTACAGAGTGGCTATGAAGCTTCTCAAATCACTTAAAGTAGTACTGAGTTCGGAGTATTCGGTTGGTATATCAACCATTTACTTTACATTCTCTACGAACATTTCTTTCCACGCATTTTATCGATGTCGTGAGTATAGCACGAAGCGCTTCCAGGAATGGGAGTGGCTGAATCAGCTAATAAAGAAATGCGCAAAGCGTTTAAAGCAAATACCCCTAAGGATTTTGATGGCAAACATATTTGAGTCAACGGCTCTTTATGTTATTTCCGTCACAAATCCCCCGCTTAGAGTTGGAATAGTAATGACAATAGTTGTGACTATTCTGAGTTTTGTAATGAGTAACATCAAGAAAGACTAAATGTATAACGAACTTACAGCAACCTTCCATATGTACCATCCGAAACCCTGGATGAAAGTCTGGGGTTTCATACTTTTAGAGGCCCCTCAGAATTACATCTGAGGGGTCCGTATATTTATATTTTATGTACAAGAAATGAAACTCTTCTCTTCGTTTTCCCCACTATAGTATACAACATCTCCTGGAAGTTTAATGTTTGGAATCCAAACTTGTTGACCATCCCATCCTTTGTCTCCAGTAACTTTGTAAACAGTCAAAACAACAGCATCTGTTATGTTAGATGAGGCGGTAGAATTAAGTTACCGCTCTGTATGGATCGTTGCGATATTTCTCGTTCTTGCTTTCTTTTTCATACATGGTAAATTTCATGAATTTTTCCATGCCGTGTTCTTCGCAGTAGAGATAATTATTATAGCTGCCGTAACCTGCGTCCGCGACAGGATATTCAGGATATTGACCATAAAGACTTCGAAATCTCTCAATCAGCGGCTGAAAACAGTCCATATCTGACGCGTACTGATACACGTCAAACGCCGCAATAAAGCCATCGCAAACCGCACACTGAATGTTATATCCCGGCAGGAGCTGATCGTTTTCCATGTGGTCGCGTTTAATTCTCATGAATGTTGCGTCATGGTCGGTTTTGGAGTAACTGTTGCGGTCATTCACGCATATTTTAATGCGTTCCGCATATTTTTTCAGAATTTCTTCAAGATCAACCACATATATCGTATGTCAGTTTTGCAGTATTTTTCGATCTCTCTTACCGACGCATATCCGTTCTCCATGAACGCAAACAGTATTATTTTCAGCAAAGTTTTCTGATCATATCTCGGACGGCCTGGCCTGCGCTCCTCGATCGTCAGGTATTTATTCAGGTCAATATGATCCATCACTTCACTGTAACTATATACCGGGTCTGAAATTTCTATTATTTTTTCAATTTCTACTGGTAATTTCAGCTGATATGCTGTATAATATCCTTGTGGGGTTTGTTTTTTCACAATTACATTATACCACAAAAAAGTTGCATCCTTTCTTTTTCTGGATGCAGCCTTTTCTTTTGTTTTTTACAGCGCCTGCGATGTCAACAAAACAGTGGTCTGCGGCGTTCGCCGGCGCAGTTCTTTGCGCAGGCGCGCTTATGTAGAGAGCCTGATTTAACAGCATAAACAGAAATGGGCGTACTTAGCGTTGCACCCATTTTCTAATTTTAGCACTTATTCCGGCAGCTATTGACTGCTTAGATAACATATGCTGCGTTTCATTTTCTTACATTTAGGAAGAGAAAGGCGACAATTAAGCCGATTTTATTGACTTTATTACTCACTTTTCGTATAATATATAAATAAGAAAGATTTGTAATATGTTTACATTTCGGAGGAGAACAAATGAAAATAAGAACATACATATCAAAAGCGCTGTCGCTGCTTACTTCGGCGGCGATAGCTGTAGGCTGCATTCCTGCGCTGGAGCTTCCGGCTGCCGCAGAAAGCCCGGATACCAGCCAGGTATCGCTGTCAAAAAACCAGAAAACATACGGCGACGGCTGGTTCTGGAACGGCGAAAGCCTGCTGATTTACGGCGCAAGCTTTGACGTGCCGGAGAATACCGCTTATTTCGGGGAGTTCAAAGGATTCGCTGCAGGCGATACGATCAAGGTGCTTGTTGAGGGACTGAATGAGATAACCCTCGCAGACGGCGCAGTATTCGTTGATTCGGACCAAAATCCGATCAGCGTTGACGGATCCAGCTACATGGACGTTTCCGGAAGCGGCGTGCTGTTTTCCGGCGGCGCTGCGGATTACTACGGCGGAGTTATCGACGCACAGGGCGAGGTCACGCTGTTTGACGCGCCGAGTCTTGCGGTAGAGGGCGGTAAGGTACTCGCGCCGGACGGCGCTGTGATTTCGCTCGACGGAGGTAAGGCGTCTTCACTCGACATAAAAAACGCGAATGTAAAGGCTAAGTCGTATGGCGCAGATGTGATCTCCGGTTCAAAGTCCCATCTGGAATTTCCGGAGGGGTGCGGAGAGACTACAGATCTGAAGCTGAACACCTGCACCGCAGTTATTAACGGGACTGGTTTTACAACTGATTTTGAATTCAGCAAGTCGGTCGTGATTTTCCCGGATATCGCCGCTGCGGACGATCTCAGAGTTGTTTCAGACTACAGCAGCCATGATACCGGCAAAGGCGGCACTGTATTCTGCAACGAATTTGTGACCAGTTCCGACTACTACGTCGACGACAGGGGTCTGGGAGTGCTCTCCAAAGGCGACCACAGAGGAATGTACTATGACGGTGATCAGCCGCTTATTGTCCGCGACGGTGTGACAGTATCCGAGGCAAACTATATCACCTCTCCAAACACGATCGTGTTTGCTGCCGGAAGCATGAGCGCATATTATTCTTATTCGGCGAAAATCAATTACGATGACCCTGTCGTCGTAGGGGGCAATGAGATAAAGCGCGCCCCCACCAAACCTGTACTTTTGGAGCCGACAAATATAAATGACGCGGTGATCACCGCGATATCCACCGGCAAGGGTGTGAATGGCGTTTTTTTTCACAACAACGCCATTTCATTATATAATGTAAATATGAGCGGGTCATCGCTGTTCGCTGGCACCACGACAGAGTATAATAGTATCAATGTATGTTTTGCAGGCAGCAAGGATACCTCGACCAGCAATGACTGCACATTCATTGCTATCGGAGATATTAAGATTGGAATAATTTTTAGTATCCTCAATAATTCCCTTGAAAAGTTTTCGGGTATTGCCATAGCGAGCGGCAGGTTTGATGCGGGACCCAGTTTGTTGGACGGCAGGGTAACTTGCGACTGCTCATCGTATGCTTATCGTATGGTGATTGATGGAAAGGTTACGGAAACAAATGCCGTCTCGAAGTCTTCTGAAGTGAGTTTACAGGTCAGAAACGGCAGCTTCTGGTGCGGTGTAGTTGGTACCAGACTGACCACTACTACTAAAGATCCAGATGAAAAGCTTTTGGTCCACCCTGACGCCATAGATACAACATATATCTATGCTGCACTGAAAGGAACTGACAAGTATTACGAGTATACCCAGCTTGCGCGGAACGAGGATAACAAGATCTATATAGGCAGGAAGATATATGAACCGTATATCAATATTGTTGAACCAGAGAATAAGACGCTGACCCGCGGCGGCACGACAGAAATTGCATATGTCACATACGGGTGTACTGATCCGGTTCTCGAATGGGTGAACGCTGACGGCGAAGTTATCTCCGCCCCCGATGGCATAAAAGCTTCTCTGGGTGACACTTCCATTGACAGAAAGGTGAGCATAACCACTCATTATGATGTGCCTGAGGAAACGGTGCGCTTCCGGATAAGGAGCAGAGACGGAAATAATATCGTATCAAATGTCCTTGAACTCACCACCGGGAAATATAATTTTATGATGGATTTCCGGGACAGCAAATACAGAAAAATATGGAAGTTCGGCGTTGAGGTCACCGACCCCGCCAATAATTACGCTGGCATAAAATGGAGATGGTACGGCAAGGACACTACAGAAAACGGAGTTTCCTACAAGGCGAAAACGCTGGTGCTGGAGGACGGCTTCAGCCATGTGACTGACTCCTATAATTACCGCGTCGGAATTGCCCTGCCGGACGGAGCAACGCTCATCGTCGCAGGCAACTGCGAGGTACAGGCGTATACCAAGCCAATTAAATGCGAAGGTTCGCTGACAGTGATAAATTCCGGCGACAAACGAAATACCATATCGCTGTTTTTTGCTCACGATATGTTTCTGGAGCCTCCTGCTGGCAGCTCTGACTGCGATATGTTTCAATATAATATGTTTGCGGGTTGCATTGAAGCCGCCGGAGACCTCTCTGTAACCGGCTGCGACATAAAATCCAATGTTGGTTACAGTCAATATTTAAAGGCGGACGGCAGCATGGAGCTTGCAGATATGTCGCTCACTGTACCCAATGGAACGCCCTGGTCAGTTCCAACAGCTCTGTATGCGAAAGGCAGGCTGTTGATAAAGCCTGATGTTGTGCTGAATACTCTTCCGGCGACAATAGGCTTCGGTTCGCTCAAAATAGGCGAGGTATCGGAGCTTTCCGAGCTTACAGACCTGTCCGACAACAAGGTATACGGTGCGGAAGATCTGGTTTCAATGCCTGCGGCGTCAGCGTTATACGAGCTTTCTTCCAATGGAAACCCGCTGAAGCTCGTCACCACGCCGCTCACCGCGGATAACACTCTTGAAAACCTTCAGTTCTGCAAGGACGTATACGGAACAAGCAGCGGCTCTATAGACCTGAACGATCTGGGCGCAGTCTCCGGCGGCAGCGGAAAATACAAGTTCGCCCCTGTCGGCAGCCTGCCGTCATGGCTTACTGTTAAGGGCGATGATTCCGTAGAATACGCTCTCCCGAACGAGGACATGGAGCAGACCTCGGTGAAGTTCACAGTTACAGACGCCGACCCGGAACTTGCCATTCCCGGAGACAGCGTGGAATTGACGCTGAATTTCGGTCCGGTCAATAAGGTATACTTCGTCAGATATTACAAGCCGGAAAACGGAACTATTACGGTAACTTCGTCCGCTTCCGGAAAAACCGTGGAAACTGGTGAAGCGTCCGGGCGTATTCTCTGCGAAACTCCGGTTGTTCCCGGCGAAGACGCTGTTGTTACCATAAGACCCGACCGTGGTTTTAAAACAAGCGGCATGGAAATTGACGGTTCACCTGTTGTTCCGGATAAAGCTCTGTCTGTTGAGGGCACCATGACTTTCAGCGCCATAGACGCAGATCACTTGGTGAGCGCGGTATTCTCAGATACCGGCGCCTCCGGCTTTGAGGAATACTGCACGATCGCGCTTGACAGCTCTCTTGAATACATAGCGGACAGATTCAGCCTTGAATATGACGAGTCCGGCAAAACAGTCACCAAACCGCTGTCCGAGCCGCAGACAGTCAGAACGGGCACGGAAATAAAAATCATCGCGGACACCGGCACGGAATATTACCTTGAAAATGCGGCTTTGGGCGGCGATGATGTAGAATTGCAGTTCGACTCCGATACCATGTCGTTCTACTGCAGTCTGAGACTGCAAAAGACCGCTTCGTTCAAAGCGGACTACGGAGAGCTTTGCAAGGTCGAACTTTCCTATGACCCTGATAGTTCAACTATCTCAAGCGAAACAAGGGATTTTGGAGGGTACATTCCCAAGGGCGACACATACAAGTTTTCAATACTTACGAAAAACAAAGATACTATTGCCGAGGTCTACAACGCGCTTGACCAGTCCCAGGAGCTTGCCCCGGTAAGTGTAGACAGGAACGAAGACGAACGCGTGTACCACTATGAGTGGGTGATCACCGGTGACGCCAGCTGGACGCCGGTTATAAATCAGCCGCGCGTTCTTAGAGTGAACTGCGGCGAGCACGGCACAGTCACATCTGCGGACGACACCTATGCAAACGGCGATACGGTAACTCTGACCGTTACTGCCGACCCGGGCTATTATGTGAAATCAACGGAGCTTAACGGCACGGCGGTTTCGCTGAACAGCGATAACGAGTATGTATTCACTATTGAGAGCGATTCCACATTCACAGCTGAGTTTGCGGAGATACCGCCGGATTCCTATGTCGTGACCGTAAACTGCGGGGAGCACGGTACAGTAACGCCCGGCACTGCTGATTATGAGAGCGGCACAGAAGTAACGCTCACAGTGACCCCAGACAGCGGCTACCGCGTGAAATCCGTAACACTGGACGGCAAGGCGGTAACGCTTACAAACGGCAAGTACACATTCAAAGTCACCGCAAACTGCACGTTCGAAGCTGAGTTTGTTAAAAAAGGCGGTTCTTCCGGCGGGTCTGGTGGTTCTGGCGGAAGCTCGGGCGGCTCGGCCGGAGGTTCTTCAACGAGGTCTCTGCCTGCGATAAACGGCATTGAAAAGAGCTGGCAGTCCATAGTTCCCGACATCAGCAGGCTTCCCGAGGGCGGTTCGACTGTTATAGCGCTGAATGGCGAGACTGTCGTTCCAGTCGAGGTCGTCAGGGCGATATCTGATGTAAAGGCTAAGGTAGAGTTTGTGGTCAGCACCGCTAAAAGCTGGATAATAGACGGCGCGAAGATAACTACAGTCTGCGCTGCGGACTTCACCGCTCTCCCCGGGATCGCTGAAAAAACTTCGCTCCGCGGCGTGAACGGAGCAGCATTCAAGGGCGGTGATACCGGTGTCCCCGCAGTGCTGAAACTGACGTTCCGCAAGGAATTTGCAGGGCAGTTCGCTAATGTATATAAGCTGGCGGATAACAGGCTTGTTTTCCTGCAGTGCGTTAAGATAACCGCAGATGGAACGGCATTGATATCCGGCGTGAACGCTGCCGGCGAGTATGCTGTCATGGTGTGCGAGTACAGTGACCTCATCGGCGACATCAACAATGACGGCGTGCTCAACGCGCTTGACGCTTCGGCGATACTTAGACATATCACAGGCATTTTCGAGGGCGTGGATATACTGTTCGCCGATTTCAACAATGATGGAACAGTAAACGCGCTGGACGCGTCCGCAATACTGAAAGCAATCATTGAGTAACTCTCTGAAAATGCAATAAAGAGGCGCTGTAAAAAAAATCAACACCCAAGCCCGAGCAACCATCCTATGGAAGCTCGGGCTTGTTGATGCTGAAAAAAAGAAGCATGAACCGAAAAAAGTGTATAACAAACAAGCCGGCGGGGAAATGCCATGCACAAAATGTAATAAATATTGAATCAGGCAGCAGACCTGAAAGTCATTTTTTTCAGATGGAACTTATGAAGATTAAAACCGCAGGAAATCATGCCGAACTCAAG
>OKRU01001808.1_pt1 | contig 20585 bp, 27 predicted proteins | sample 1601131 | NCBI WGS metagenome assembly OKRU01 (sample SAMEA3541558, study PRJEB24748) | human gut metagenome | biome: human gut; feature: human-associated habitat; material: faeces | place: China | collected 2012
AAACAGGATTTAATGTAGCTTATGGTCAAACATCAACGAATGCAACTATTGCAAGGCCAAAAAGCGCAGCGAGGAGCTGGTTGCCCAGACCCAGAACCGTATTGAGCAGCTCCACAAGGCCGGCAACGAGTATATGGATGCCCAGCTGAAGCAGACCGAGGAGACCATTGCCAAGGCGCTGAACGACGTTCGGGATACCCGGGTAAAGTTCCGCACCGTCACCGAGGCCCAGGAGCAGCAGCGTAAGGCTGCCCCCAGCCCGAAGGCCGCCCCGGACGTAGAGGTATAACTCGGCGCTTTCAAATTTCCACATCGCCGTCGCAACAACATATAACGCATAGCTGTCAAGGTGTATCTGCCTTGGCAGCTTTTTGCTTCTTTTTCCCGCCGCCCCTGCATAGGCTTGCAGCGGAAAGGGGAGAGGGGAATGGTAACAAAACACAAACCAACCGGAAGAGCGGCAGGATTTCCGAAAGGCATCGCCCTTGGGACGCTGGCGGCCATGGCCTCAACGGCGGCTCTGGCCGCACTTCTGGCAATGCTGATCGCCAGTGGAGCCGTCCGGGAGGAAAACCTTGGCTATGGTGTCATGGTACTGCTGTTTCTTTCCGCTGCGTTGGGCGGAACGGTCGCTTTTGGACGGATCAAACACCGCAGAGCACTGGTCTTTGGCTTGTCGGCCGCGGCATATCTCGTCAGTCTGACGGCGCTGACGGCGTTGTCTTTCGGCGGTCGGTTTGAAGGCTTTTTCCCTACGGCGATGCTGATAATTGGGGGAAGCGGCACTGCGTTTCTGCTCTCTGCGCGGGCCCAAAAGGGGAGAACCCGGCATAGAAGATTCCGGCAGATTCGTTAAAATGCACAAAAATGCGCAAGAGGTAAATAGAATTTACTCACCTCCAATTTATGCAGGAATTTGTGCGATGAACATTTTTTGCACGTTTACGGGCTTTCTTCGAACTTATTTCTGAAATAATACAAATGTGCAAAAACTTTTGTTCGCTTATTCTTGATGTTGACATAACAAAATTAACATAAAAATTGTAAGAATCTACAAAAAAATGTAATTTGGCGGATGATACTTGAATTTTTGCAAAAAACGGAGTATAGTATGTCTGTATCAAAAGTGTGTGGAGTTCGTCTGCATTATCGGGCACCGGAAAATGCCGCGGGGGATGCGGTATGAGTGCATCTTTCCGACGGACCGATTTGGAGCAGCACACGCTCCGAAGCAGGCTGTGTGTCCTTTGGCTTCTGGGGCTGCTGCTGGGGTGCCTTGCAGCAGCGCGTCCGGGCGCTTTTCCGACGGTGCAATGGCATGCCGACAGTTCTCCATGGCCTTGCATTGGCCGCCTGCTGTTAGAGCTGCTGTGCGCGGCTGCAGCGTCTTGGGGGCTGCCGCCCGGGGCATGCTCCGCTGTCGTTTTCTGCCGCGCCGCCGCCTTTGGCTATACGGCGCAGGGGATTCAGGTCTGCTTCGGCAGTGCCGGTTGGCTGCTATGGCCGCTGATGCTGTGGCCGCAGCTGCTCTTTTTTCCGTTTCTCTTTTTCCTGCTGTCCGGCAGAAGAGGGGCAGGCGCATATCTGGTGAGCGCTGCTGCCGCTATCGGCATCGGGTTTGCGGATCATCAATTGGTCATGCCATTTTTGGCATTTCTGATAGAATAAAATAAGGATAGGTATTTCGGTTCATGCTGGATATTATTCGAGCCTATGAGAATTATCTCATCAAGGTAAAGCAGGCATCGGAGAATACCGTCTCGTCGTATTTGCGTGACATTCGGCAGTTCTCCGAATGGCTGACGGAGAACGGTGTTCCTGAGCTTGCCAGCGCCACACAAGTGAATATCCGGGACTACCTTGCTTATCTGCAAGCTCAGGGAAAGTCCGGCGCGACGGTTTCCCGTTCTCTTGCCAGCCTGAAGAATTTCTATACCTACGCCGTTTCAGAGGGCTTTCTGGAGGCTTCTCCCGTCAGCAGTGACATTCATGTTCAGCGGGGGGAGAAAAAGCTGCCCCAGATCCTCACCGGCAAAGAGGTAGAGCTTCTGCTGGCCCAGCCGGTCTGTGTGGACCACAAGGGCTACCGGGACAAGGCCATGCTGGAAGTGATGTACGCCACCGGTATGCGGGTCACGGAGCTCATCAGTCTCAACGTGGAGGATGTCAATCTGGAATTGGGCCTGGTAAAATGCCATAGCGGCAAGAAGTCCCGAGCGATTCCGCTGTATCCCGCTGCCCAGAAGGCGCTGGCTGTGTACCTGTCCGATGTGCGCTCTGCCATGATCTTTGATTCCGGCGAGCAGGCGCTTTTCGTCAATGTAGGCGGTACCCGCATGAGCCGTCAGGGCTTCTGGAAGATCCTGAAATACTATCAGGCTAAGGCCGGTATCGAAAAGGAGATCACTCCCCATACCTTGCGTCACAGCTTCGCGGTCCATCTCCTGGAAAACGGCGCTGATCTCGGCTCCTTGCAGGAGCTCATGGGCCACAGCGATATTTCCTCTACGCAGATGTATGCCCACCTAATCAACCAGAAAATCAAAAGCGTTTATCAAAAATGTCACCCCAAAGCATAAAAAGAGCTTACGGCAATCAAACCGTAAGCTCTTTTTCTATGCGCGCACCGAGGTTGAAGGTTTACCTGTTCTCCCGAATGATCCGACATGGATTTCCGTAGGCGATAACGTTATCCGGTATATCTTTTGTAACAACGCTTCCGGCACCGATCACAACATTGTTTCCAATCGTGACTCCCGGCAGAATGATCACACCGCCGCCAATCCATACATTGTCTCCAATGGTAACGGGCGCCGTCTGGGTTTTGCAAAATTCGAAGGAGCCATCTTCCTTCGGCACTCCGAATCGGTCTGCTGCATTCGTGGGGTGAAAGGCCGTGTAGATTTGCACATTGGGTGCAATCAGCGCATTGTCACCAATGCGAATGACGTTGTCATCCAAAAAAGTGCAGTTCATATTCACTTCGCAGTTGTTTCCAAAATAGATTTGATTGCCGTAATCAACGTAAAAAGGCGCTGTGATCCACAGATTTTTCCCTTTTCTGCCCAGAAGCGCTCCTAGAATCCGCTCTTTTTCCGTTGCATCCGCAGAGTCGGTCCGGTTGTAGTCTCGAATCAGATCCTTTGCTTTGTGCCACTGCGTCAATAGTTCGGCATCCGCGCAATCGTAAAGCATTCCTGCCAGCATTTTTTCTCTTTCGGTCATCTTCTTCTCCTCAGGCAATGGGGTTGATAAAACGCTGCCGTTGCAGGTCATCCGGGAAGGATAGCTTGCAACGGCAGCCGCTTTCTTTCTGACTCAGATTCCGGTCATAGCGGCCAGAACGTCCACTTCCATTTGCTGAATGCTCTTCTTCATGGCAAGGCCCTCGTCGATGTCCACATCGGAGAAGCTGCCGTCGTGGGTGCAGACAATGCGGTTGGTCTTGCCCTGGAGCAGCAGCTCTACAGCCAGATACCCCATCTTGGTGGCGTTGACTCTGTCTCTGCCGGAGGGGGAACCGCCCCGCTGAATGTGGCCCAAAACAGTGACACGAGGGTCAAGATCAATGGCCTCCTTAATTCGCTTGGCAATGTCCGTGGCCTTGCCGGCGCCCTCAGCCACCACGATCATATAGTGGGTGAAGCCGTTGAACCGGGCCTGACGGATTTTCTCAATGACGTCCTTTTCAAAATCAATAGGCTCCTCGGGGACCAGAACGGCGGTTGCACCGCAGGCCAGGCCCACATACATGGCAAGGTATCCCGCGTTGCGGCCCATGACCTCCACCACAGAGCAGCGCTCGTGGGACTGCATGGTATCCCGCAGCTTATCGATGCACTCAATGGCCGTATTGGCAGCGGTGTCGAAGCCAATGCAGTAGTTGGTGCAGCTGATGTCGTTGTCGATGGTGCCGGGAATGCCAATGACGTTGATGCCGTACTTACTCAGAGCAAGAGCGCCGCGGAAGGTGCCGTCGCCGCCGATGGCGATGATACTGTCCAGCCCCAGGAATTTGCAGGTGGAGACAGCCTTGCGCTGGCCTGCCTCGGTCATGAACTCCTCGCTGCGGGCGGTATAGAGAATGGTGCCGCCCCGATTGATGGTGTGGGCCACGCTCTTTTCATCCAGGCGCACGATGTCGCCGGAGATCAGACCGTTCCAGCCTCGGCGAATGCCGTAGCACTCCAGGCCATGATACAGCGCGGTACGTACAACTGCGCGGACGCAGGGGTTCATGCCGGGGGCATCTCCGCCGCTGGTCAGCACACCGATTCTTCTAACGCTCATAATAGAACCTCCTATTTATGGGTTTATAGCCACGCCCTTATTCTACCGAAAAATGCGGTTAATGTAAAGATAAAAATCTGGGATTTCCCGTGTTTTTTTGTATCAATTTCGCCACTTTGATGGAATCGAGGTTTCCGCTTGCTTTTTGGAACGGGTTGTGTATAATGGAAGCATCCAAGCAGAAGGGGGGAATACGGATGTATTTTGAAGCACTGTGCGCCGCGCTGCGGGGGCTGCCGGAAATTGAAGCCCTCGTTCTGGGCGGATCGAGAGCAGGGGAAGGGTACGATCGGAAATCGGACTACGATCTCTATGTCTACTGTACGGAAATTCCGCCTGCGGAGGCCCGCCGGGAGATCCTTGGCCGGGTCTGCGGTCATATGGAGTTGGGCAATGACTTCTGGGAACTGGAGGACGACTGCGTCCTGCTGAATGGCATCCCCATTGACATTCTCTACCGGAATCTGGATTCCTTCGCCCGGGACATTGCCTCTGTGGCAGAGCTGCATTACGCGCGTAACGGCTACACCACCTGTATGTGGCACAATCTGCTGCACAGCCGCATTCTCTATGACCGGGACGGCCGCTACGCCGCCCTGCGGCAGCGCTTCGATGTGCCATACCCGGAGGCGCTGCGGCAGAATATTATCCGGCGCAATCTGCGTCTGCTCACCGGAAATCTGCCCTCCTATGACGCGCAGCTGCGCAAGGCGGTCAGCAGGGAAGACAGGCCCAGCGTCAACCATCGGATGGCGGCGTTTCTGGAATCCTATTTCGACATTCTCTTCGCCCTGAACCGCATGACCCACCCGGGGGAAAAGCGCATGGCCAGCACATTGAAAGCAAGGGCAAAGATTCTGCCGAAGGACTTCGGGGAAAATCTGGACGAGGCCTTTGCCTGTATGTTCGCAAATCCGGAACGGTTCCTGGAGGTGCTGGACGCGATGGTCGGGAATCTTCAGGAATTGGTGGAGAAGGAGACAGAAGCAGATGGAAAAGCTATATGATCGCGCGGATATTTATGACCTGCTGGAAAACGGCAGTAGATACGAAATCACAAAAGGGCACTGGCAGTATCTCCTGAAGGGAAAGCCCGTCCGCTCGCTTTTGGATGTAAGCATCGGCAGTGGGAATATGACGCTGCCAGTTCTGGACTTAGGCATTGACCTGTACGGCTCGGATCTTAGCGAGGCCATGCTGAGCAGATGTGACAAAAAAGCAACTGCAAAGGGGTACTCTGTCCATTTGCAATGCAGTGACTTCCGGGAAGTCTCGAAGCATTTTACACGTCAGTTCGATTGCGTTGCCAGCACCGGAAACAGCCTTGCCTATGTAACGAACAAAGAGGTCATCACAGCGCTGCACCAAATGGATGCTCTGGTTGCTCCCGGCGGTTATCTGTATTTTGACCTTCGGAATTGGGACAAGATTCGCAGAACAAAGCAGCGATTTTATACCTACAACCCATCTTTTCACGGAAACACCCGTGTCAACCTTGTACAGGTATGGGACCACAATTCGGATGGGACCATTGATTTCAATCTGCTTTTTACATTTGAGAAAGAAAACCGCATCTTTCAAAAGGAGCATTTCATTGAACATTACAATCCCGTGTCTCAGCGGCCGCTTCTGGAAGAACTGCGCGCTATGGGGTATACGGATGTGGAAATACGCCTGGTTCCGGCGCAGTGGGGCGCATACACAGACGAGGATGACTGGTACTGTGTAATGGCAAGGAAGCCAAAAGAAAGGGAAGCGCTATGATAAAGCCCGTCGGCAGTTATGCGGACTGCCGGGAATTCGCTGAGAGCTTTCAGGGAGACCCGGATTTTTCGGACCCCATGCTCAGCACCGAGGAGCAGATCCGGTGCAATCTGGACAAGTCTTTTGAGCGGCAAAATCGCCAGATTCTTGGCGCATATCAGGACGGGCAGCTTGCCGGACTGTTCGTTCTGTTGGTTTTAGACGAGGAAAAATACCTGGAAATGCTGGTGGGACTGTCCCGGGAAGCGCAGGCTTACCGGGAACTGATGGAGTATCTGGCCCGGAACTATCCCGGCTGGAAGGCGGATTTCGTGTTCAATCCGCGAAACGGCCTGCTGAAGGCCACCTTGGAAGACGTGGGTGCGGAATTTGAGCAGGAGCAGCAGAAAATGGTATTTTCAGGTTCTGTTATTCCCGGGGATGCCACAGAAATATGGGAGCTTTCCGAACAATACGCTGCGGAATACTATGTTATTCACAGCCGGGACGTGTACTGGACCGGCGAAAAAGTCGCCGCCGCGCCGGAGAAATTCCGAACATTTCTGGCCATAAACCAAGGCTGCGTTATCGGATATCTGGATGTGACCCATTGCTTTGAAGAGAATGAGCCATACGATGTTTATGTCCTGCCGGAATATCGCCGTAGAGGCTATGGGCGAAAGCTGCTGGCCAAGGCGTTGGAATGCAATCAGCCCAAGGGGATGATGCTGCTGGTAGAAGCAGACAACACAGCAGCGATCAGGCTGTACGAGTCGATGAACTTCAAGACCGTGCCCGGGCAAAACAGTTTGACAGCCCATTGGCGGATTCCGGAAGAAAAAGAAATTGACTTTGGAAAGTAAATGGAATATTCTTTAGGAGATAAATAATACTGTAGAAAGGTATTTGAAATAAAAATAGCTTACCGAAAACGGCCGAAAAGGCGCAAATACAGGAATAAAGCCTTGACGGCTAGAAAACTGTTCTTTGGTGCAGCTTGAACGCAACAAAATTTTTATTTTGTTGCGTTCATTTTTTACCCGCCAAAGGCATTTTCGTCCCCCTCTCAAGGTGTTTCATTGTTCTGTGGTTTAGGAGTTCTCATGGATAAAATTCAAAATCATCATGTGAAAAAGGCTCTTTCTTGGCTGGCTGGTGTGACCTCTGAAACGCTGCTGATCGCTGCCGGGTCTGCCGTGATTGCCGGTCTTTGGTATCTGGGTTTTGTGGTGAAACTTTTTTGAATCTCAAGATTCAATCCCCACCGCCCGCACATAAAAAAACCGGGGTTCCCATTTCTGGGTTCCCCGGTCAATTGTTATCGGTTGTCGGTTATCTTCAACCCGGCCTTTTCGCAAGCGTCAAATATGTTTATGATTCTCGCCGAATAACCGAAAATTCCTTCGTATTTGAGCCAGTCTTCAAAGAGCATATTCCCGTCTATCCAGCCGTGTTTGATTTCATCTTTTACCTGTGCCGTGGTCAGGTGGTTCATTTCTGCGTATGCATCAATCAGCATTTCCATTGTTATGTTCATTTTCTTCATTCTCCCAAGGTAAAATATTTTCGTCCCGGTTGTTTCTGGATATCCACTCAATGGTTTCTTCAAAGGTCATGTTGGAGCGTTTTGCAAGCTCCCCGATTTCTGTAATGATTTCAAGTATTGTCATATGTACCTCCTCCGGGGAGAGGTCTCTCCTCTCCCCTTTTGAATCTTAATCTTCAATTTCCATTTCCACGTTGCAAATGCCACAAATCAAAGGAAATTCCTTTGTGGTTCTTGCAATGGCTTTGCACTTGGGACAGACGTGTTTCCAGCTGGTTTTCTTGGGTGTCGGCTTGCCGTCCTCCCCTGTGGCTGCTGTGTCGCCTCCTTTCTTCTTTTCCCCTCCTGGGCCTCTGAGCCCTCCAAAGGGGAAACGGGTCATCCGGAACTCCTCCCATCCTTGAGAAATGATGTAGTTCAAGAGCTCCTCTGTGGGGCTGGTGATCGTCCAGCCGTATTTTTCGTCTTTCTCGATGTGAATCATGTGCTTCTCGGCTTCATCTCTGAACTTCTTGTTGTGGTAGCTCCCTCCCCTGCTGCAATCCTGGATTTCGTGCTTGATGTTGTAAAGGTGAACCATTTCGTGAATCAGCGTTGCGGTGATCTCTTCAATGGGCCTTTCCAGCCAGTCAGCGGAAATATTCAACTCATGCCTCCAATCGTCTTTCCGCTTCCAGGTCTTTCCAACTGTGACGTGTCCATAGGCCCCCGGGGTGCTCTGAATGGTGATAATGGGTTCTTCCAGTTCCCCGCCGAAGCTGTCCCGGTTCAGTGCTCTGAACATCTTCTCCAGCTGTCCCGCTGCTCTGCTTGTTTTGACTGTCTCTTTCATGATTGACTTTCCTTTCTGGGCGTGTTATTATGTTCCTACGGGGCTTGATGTCTCTTTCACCCCGCTGAGCCGGTACACTGGGTTGGAGTGTACCGGTTTTCTCTTTTGGCCGCCCTAGCCGCTCTCGTTTGAGCGAAAATAGCCCAGTGCGCACACTGGGCGGTTCTGATAGGCAGTATGTGTTTTCCAGCACCCGGAACAGGTTATAGAGCATGCTGGAAAACACTCTTGCAGCGAAGCGGGCTGCCGGTTTGTCAAGGCTGATTTGAAAATATACCAGTGCGCACACTGGCATATTTTCAAATCACTTGCTTGGCCTTGACAAAATCAGAAATTTTGGCAGAATTAGGCCAGCTAGGGCATAAAAAATTTTGAATTGCCATGCGGTAGTACGGATAACATACCAGCCCGGCGCATGGCAATTCAAAATTTACCCAGTCGGCGGCATAGTCCGCCGAACACAACCTAGTTCGGAAGCGCAGCGGACGAACGGACGGTTTTGAACCAGCAGAAAAACAGAAGCAATACTTATCCTTGATCCTTTTCAATCAGGAAAGTATTGCTTCTGTTTTTCGTTCCGGGCCGGTAGGCGTTAAGAAAAATCTGCCGGAAATCCGTCATTCCGGCTGATTTTTTAGCCTGCCGGACATTGCCCGCCCAAAGGATAGGCACAAAAAAGCCGCCGTCCAGGATGCACCCAGACAGCGGCTTTTGATTCTTAATATTCAAATTTATAAGTCTATAGAATATGGATGTATTATTGCGTCTTTGTATTTTTTGTTGTGCTGATTCACTTGACGTATGATCGTATTATATCCTAATCGCATAAAATCATCATACCAGCCTTCTTCTGTGATTTCTCGTATCAAGTCAGATATTGTTACTTTTCCTTTATGTCGATTTAATATGTTGCATAGGTCATAAAAGCCCTTCCTGCGGATGTCTTCGGGTTTTAATTCCTCGTCCATTGTTATGCCTCCTCAATTTTGAATTGTCCGTTGTATACTCGTTTGGTGGTATTTCTTTTTCTTAATCCATCTGGTAACCCAAGTATATAATCTGAGGACACTTTGAAATAAAGGCATATTGTTTTCAAATGGCGTATAGGTATTTCGGTTTCTCCTGATTCATATCTTCGATACATTGTTCGTCCGATTTTTAGTAAATCAGCCATATCTTGTTGTGTCATATCTTTGTCTTCTCGTAAGCCTCGAATGATTTCATTTGTTTCCAATGATACCACCTCTAATTTATATTAGCAGATGACACATTTTTGTGTTGACAATGGCACAAATTTGTGCCATAATACTTTTGACACATTTATGTGCCGAATATCTTTCAAGGAGGAACCCCAATGAGAACCAAAATCAAAGTAGTCGGTATTGGAAACCGCATGAGTGGAGTAAGCAAGAAGAATGGGAAAGCCTATGACTTCCTCCCCGTCTCTTTTGTCTACGAAGACCAGAATTTTCATGGCTTCCGTGCTGCCACCGCCAACATTGACGGCCCTATGCTGGACGCTGCCGGTATGGTCAAGGTAGATGACCAGCGTGAGATTTTCTATCATACCTGGAACAACAACATTGTTGTAGATGGTATTTTGTAATGGCCGATAAGGCTACAGATTGGCAAGTAACGCTTCCAATCAAAGACCTCGTTTCTCTGCTGAACTTCTCGGAAGATTTGCAGCGGATGAAGGACGAAAATAAGCAGCTCCGCCGTGAAATGGAAGGGCTGCAAAATATGTTCTCCGAAGTGTGCCAGCAGTTCGGAGATGTCAAGAGGGAACTCAAGAGGAGATAAGCCCTCCTCGCCTCTTGACACAGGCGGCGCCACTACGACATAGCGCCGCTTGTGCCAGGTGTCAAAATTGACACCCTAATAAAAATAACACATTCCACTTGCTTGTGTCATGTGTCAATATTAGGAGGTCCTATATGAGTGATTCCCAGAAATTCCGTGACCGTAAATTTGTTATGGTGCTCTACCCCGAAGATGCCGCCCATTCTGCCGCTATGGAAAAGATGAAATCCGGTGGCTACAACTTCGCCGCGATCCTGCACGATAAGGACAAGACCGAAGACGGCTCTCCAAAGAAACCGCATTGGCACGTTGTTGTCCGATTCAAAAACGCCTGTTGGAATACCGCCATTGCTAAAGAGCTGGGGATTGCCCCTAACTACCTGGAAGCTTGCAAAGACGTGGACGGTGCTCTTCTCTACCTGGTGCATTTTGGCAATGAAGACAAGTTCCAATATGACTATGAGGCAGTTTTCGGCCCCCTGCGTGTCCGGCTTGCAACGCTTCTTGCGGAACCAGACGAAGGGGCGCGAGTGCTCACCCTGGTGGATATTATTGAGAATTCCCCCGGCTTCATGTCCTATTCTGAGCTGCTGAAAAAGTCTGTTGCCGCTGGTGTTTATTCAGACCTGCGGCGCATGGGTACGCTGGGCGTGGCTCTCGTCCGGGAGCATAACGACAATGTGTATAAGGAGCTTGTTGACCCTGCGGAATCCGAAGATACCAAGCGTTTCCGGGATTTTGAGGAATTCACTTCCGATAAGACCGACAATATTTTACCCCTTTGAGGTATGACCATGCTGCATAAACATTTGCTACCCCTTTTGCTCTCCTTTCTTCTTTTATTCTCTGTCCCTGCGTTCGCGGATGATGTGGCCCAGGCTCCCGAAGAGCCCGCGGCCACGGAATCCACGGAAGTAACAATAGAAGCTCCGGCAACAGAAGCCCCAGCTTCTGACCCCGTACCCACTTTTGAATATGAAGATTCAAATTGCAACGCTCAAGACGATACCCCTACAACTGCCCCAACAGAGGTAACTCAAGAACCGCAGATTGACTATACGGGACTATTGACCACCATCTATCAGGAAATCCAAGGCTTTGCGTATACAACCCAACTCATTGCCGGGTTTCTGCTGTTCTTCGTTGTGGTCGTTCTGTGCTTCTTTAGTTATAAATTTTTCAGAATCTTTTTTTAAGGAGGTTTGCTGTTATGGAAGGAGCTGCTGCTGCTGTGACTCAGCTGTCTACCATTGTTACCGCTGACATGATGCAGGGTGTTCTGACCCAGATCACCGGTCTGCTGCCCGTGGTAATCCCCGTTATGGTCGGTTTTATCGGCCTGCGGAAGGGCATTGCATTCTTGCAGTCTGTTCTGCATTCTGCTTGATGCCCTACCCCCCTGCCCACCGGCTCCCCCGGTGGGCATTTTTTGAATCTTAATTTTCAAACCGAAAGGAAATGTTTATGGATATTGCTACCTGGATTTCTGGCTCCTGTATCTTCCTGGCGTTGGGCCTCTCTCTATTCCTGTCGTGGAGGTCTCCCACGTGAAAGATTCAGAATGGGCGTTCTATCTTCTCGTGATTCTTATTGTACTGGTGGAACAACTCCTTGTGCTTGCATTTATTTCCTATTTTATGTTTGGAGGTGTTGAAAATTGGTTCATTTGAAACGGTTCTTCTGTCTGTTCCTGGCTCTGGTGCTCCTGCTGACCTGGCCGGGCTTCCTGCCTCAGAAAGCCCAGGCTGATGCCGTGGCCAGTGATGCCGCTGTTATGTCTCTTGCCCTGCTCTTCACCACCTGGGCGGGTATCACTTTCCAGCAGTCAGACCAGGCCGTAACAGCCATGCGGAACTTCATCTCTTCGAAAACCAGCACAGCGGCTTCCCTGGCCGGTTTGATTACAAAAGGTTTGGTAACAGAGGCCGGAAAGCTGCTCATTACCGGGGATGTCCGGACAGCGTTCCGGGATGCGTTGACGGATATTCAGGATTTCTTTCAAGTGAAATCTGATGCGGTGTCTTCTGCTGGCGGTGGTATGCTTGCGGATAACATTGTCTTAGGCGTATTTTATGATGTTCCGTTCGATGGTTCTGAAGTATATTACCCTGTAGGGCTCTTCCTTGACTATGATGTACGGCTTCTAGATACTACATCCGGTAAAATTACATCAACTTATCACAATTATTATAATTTCTCTTCTGAAGAAGCGGATTTGCTTGTTGCGCCTGTTTATAAAACCGATGGGGGAAGTCAAACTTCTTTTATTTGTCGGTATTATCGTTCTAGCATTGCGAATGTTCGTGTTTTATCAAAGGATGATACTAGATATCGGTATAATAAGTCTTATCAGATACGCTTTAACTCTTTTTCAAATTCTGTTTCGTTCAACCAGTCTCAAACCGTTAACGGCTCCTCTGTCTCTTCCTCCCTGGATTCCGCAGACCTGGATACTGCGGACGCAAGCATTTCTATTGCTCCGGTGACGGATGTCATCAACTCCGGCGTAGCCGGTTCTACGGCTGCACCTGGGCTTTCTGCGGAAGACTATGAGCGGATTCTTGCGGATGTTCTGGCGGGTACTGCTGTGCTGCCTACTACCCCAGACCCCACCACCGCAGAGCCTACGGAGACCACGCCGGAAGAGGATAAAGAAACCATGGTCTCCCCGGATATTTTCAATAAAGGCCTCACGGGTGTTAAGGATACTTTAGCAGAGGGCTTTTCTTCTGTTGTAGCTCGTTTGGATTGGGCGATTCACTATCTTACGGATTGGTTCACTACCTTTTGGGAAGCTCTTATTAAGGCAGTGACTGTCACTATTCCTGATTTCCTATCCGGTATGGCCGATTCCATATCCACATTTTTCACGGTCACATTCCCGGCTTGGGTGACAGACGTGAAGGATTGGGCCTTGACCCTGCCAAAAACAATTTCTGATGCAATCGCCGTTGCCCTTGCTGCTGTCTTTGTTCCTGCTGCCGGATATTGGGATGCTAAAGTTGTTGCCTTGCAAGCTGCTTTCCCGCTGTTTGATTCTATTGTTGTTTCTGCCGGTTCTCTTCGCAACTTTTTTCAGGGGCTTGGTTCCCGTCCTCCGATCATCTATATTGACCTGGGCAATTCCGCTTCCTGGGCTATGGGTGGTAAAACGATATTTTTGGATTTAACGTGGTATTCCCAGTATAAGCCTACTATGGATACTGTTCTGTCGGCATTCCTTTGGATTTTCGCTTTGTGGCGTATCTTCCTTCGGCTCCCCAGCCTTATTCGTGGCGGTGCCGGTGACTGGGGCTCTGGCACTGTGGTGGATGAACACACCAGTTCTACAGAAAGCTCCACAGATTTGATGATTCAGAGGTAGCTGTATGGTGACAGAAAAATTGATTGATATGATTTTCGGCGTCGTGACTGGTCTTTTTAAGCTTCTGCCGGATATTACATGGGATGTCAACACATCTGCTTTTCAATATCTCCATGACGTAGTGGATATGATTTGCTATTTGCTGCCGATGAATACCATTAGTGCCATTGCAATTTTGATTTTTGACTTGGCCTTGTTCCGGGCCTTTATGGCTCTGATTCGTACATTCCGTGAATTTTTGCCCTTGATTTGATTGGAGGTTTCTATGCTGTCTCAAGGCTTTAACGTTGCTTTCAAGATCATAAAATTTCTCTCGTATTTTCTCATTCCCGTTGCTGTTGTTGCCGGTATTTTTGCCCTGCTGTGCCTGTCCTGGTATCTGGTATTTCGATTCTATTTCAAGCTGGAATTGCAGCCCTCCGGAATCGTCCGTGTTCCGAAAAGGCCTATCTGGAAGCAGCTCTTCTATGATGTGCCGAAGCGCTATATCTCCGATTTGTACCAGCGTGAACCGGGCTTTTTCCAGCCGAAAGGTATCCATATGTTCTGTGGTGAGCAGGGCTGCGGTAAAACCATTGCTTGCGTGGAATTGATGTTAAGACTTCAAAAAATGTACCCTAAATCAAAAATGATAACGAATTTTGGGGTAGCATCTGAAAATGATGAATTGACTGAATGGCAGCAGCTCCTAGAGTATACCAATGGTCATATGGGTGTCATCGTCGGCATTGATGAAATTCAAAACTGGTTTCAATCCGGCCGGAATCAGCTTCCCGAAGGTATGCTTGAGGTAGCTACTCAGAATCGGAAGAATAACCGTATTCTCTGCTGCACTGCCCAGGTCTTTACCCGTGTTAACAAAGGCCTCCGGGAACAGGTGACTATGGTCTATAATCCCCATACGTTCCTCGGCTGTTTTACCGTTGTTGTCAAGCGAAAGCCCATCTTTGATAGTGAGGGCAATGTGATTGATTCTAAGTATCGTGGCATGTATTCCTTTGTCCATACGGATGAACTGCGCAATGCCTATGATACATACAAGGTCATTCATACACTGGCAAAAGAGGGCTTCAAAGACGCTCCTAACGCAAATGTAACTAACGTCTATGTTGCCGCTTCCAGCCGGAAGCGGTAGCGGAATCTCCGCCCGCTCCGGCTGGGAAAGGCAAAAGACATATGTAAAATTGCCTATGGTAGTCTGTAAGCCCTCTTGAATCTCAATATTCAATTTGATATAATTTATCTGTAATTTTTAGAAAGGTTTCCAAAGGAAGATTGTTTGCTGTTATCGCATTTTTCGATTGAGAGTGGGGAGAACGCAATAAATATTTCTATTTTGTTGCGTTCTAAGGAACGATTGATTTGCTCCTTGAGCTATCTCACAAGCCCTCCCTTTCGGACAGTTCGGACAGCTATTACAATTTCAAAAGGCAAAGTAATATGCAGCAATACCGTGACTGTCCGCAAATACTGCGGAACTTCTTAACCTACCATGAAAATATCAAGGGCCAATCCCCACTGACGATTCATGAATACTATCTGGACCTGCGGATGTTTCTGCGGTTTATGAAACTCATGCGCAGTGAGATGCCCATTGATACGGATTTGGAGACCGTCGACATTCGGGACATCGACCTGGACTTTTTGGGCTCTATCACGCAGTCGGAGATCTTTGACTTTCTCTCCTACCTTGCCAATGACCGGGTGGCGCGGCCGGATGAGGCTGTGCCGGAGCGTGGGATCGAGGCCTCCAGCCGGGCTCGGAAACTCTCGGCCATCAAGTCTTTCTATAAGTACCTGACGGTGCGAACCAAGCAGTTGACCGAAAATCCGGTGGCCGACCTGGAATACCCAAAATTGCGGAAAAGCTTGCCAAAATACCTGACTATGGAGGAATCCGCCGCACTTTTGCAGGCAGTTTCCGGGCCAAATGAGAAACGGGACTACGCCATTCTCATGCTCTTCCTGAACTGCGGCATCCGGCGCAGTGAGCTGGTGGGGCTGAATCTGACGGATGTCTATGAGGACCGCATTCGGGTGATTGGCAAAGGCAACAAGGAGCGCTTTGTCTACTTCGGCTCTGCCTGCCGAAAGGCCATTGATGCCTATCTGGAGGAACGGAACCAGGTCGAGCTGTCCGACAACCGCGCCCTCTTTGGCTCCCGGGACAAAAACCGCATCAGCGTGACGGCAGTCCATCGGCTGGTGAAAAAAGCCCTTTTGCAGGCTGGGCTGGATTCCACACAGTTCTCCGCCCACAAGCTGCGGCACACGGCGGCAACCATGATGCTCTCCGGCGGCGTGGATGTGAAAACCGTTCAGGAGGTGCTGGGTCATGAGAACCTGAACACCACCCAGATCTACACCCACATAGAAAACACCGAGCTGAAAATCGCCAGCGAGGCAAATCCCCTTTCGAAGCTCGATTTTTCTAAATGATTCTAAGATTTAGCATTGCATGCAAAGCAACCGATAGTTGACATTATATATAATCAAAAAATGAAATTAATATAGTCCCGCCATTTGGTAGGCAGCACATCAAAGGAGGACTTTCATGTCAATCGGAGAGAGAATTACAGAGCTTCGGAAGGCCGCTTCCCTCTCCCAGGGGCAGCTGGCGCAGCGCATGGGGGTCACCCGGCAGGCGGTCAGTAAATGGGAGAATGACCTGTCCACCCCCGATCCCCTGCGCCTGGTACAGCTGGCGGATGCTCTGGGAACGGACAGCGAATACCTGGCATCCGGGCAGCACGCCACACTCCCCTCCCCGCCTGTTGTGGTCCATTCCGTTGAGGAAAAACCGGTATATGTAGAAAAGATCGTGGAGAAGCCGGTCTATGTAGAGAAGGTGGTGGAAAAACCGGTTTACATTGAGAAGCCGGTCTATATCGAAAAGCCCGCGGAACCCCAGGAGCCAAAGGTTGTGGTCAAGGAGGTGCCGGTAGACCGTGTTGTCCAGCGCGTGGTTGAGAAGCCGGTGATTCAAAAAGTTGTCCGTTACCGCTACCGGGCTGACCCTGTCATGATGGTTCTAGCCGCCATCGGCGGGCTGGTGGTTGGCCTTGTCATCGGACTGCTGATTTGACAAAATAGCTGCTGCAAATCCATCAAAAACAGATTTGCAGCAGCTTTACTATGGCAAAAATCAAATTTGACGGTCGTACACGTCCCACTCAGACTGTGGAAAGGCATTGCCCCAGTAATGGTTGGATAATTCGTCCAGCGTATGGAAAATAACTTCATTTTCGGGATTTGTAATTGCAATTTTCACATTGCCGCCCCAATATCGCAGCCGTTCCTGGCATATTCCGCAGGCCGTCAGAATTTTGAAAGCATCCCTTTCACTGTCCCTTGAAACGCACAGTGAATGCGTAACCCTCAGGTTGAACTTCTGGGCTTCACACATAGCACCTGTTTCCATGCACAACCCTGCCCCGGCATTAAAGGATTCCAATGCCACAGATATCAGGAACTGCTTGTCTTCTGTGAACAGGACAGCGCAGCCGCCCCAGCCGGTCGGAAACCGCTTTCTCACAAAGTCCGTAGCCATTTGATACATTTGATGTCCAATTTCTCTGTCATTCACAGGTAATCGCTCCCTCCTATATCAGCATTTGATTTGTTCCGTTACTGCCCTTTTTATAGCTTCGCTGCCAGCTCAAAGGCCAGCAGAGCAATCTTGCTCTTATCGTCCAGGCGGACGTGGCCGGACAGGCTCCTGGGCTGCCATTGGGAGTGGTCCAGATTGTCCCCGGCATAGAAGAACTGGAAGAAATCCACGCCCCGGAAGTCGGCCACGGCCTGCATTCCGGCGCATTCCATCTCCACGCAGATTGCCCCCTGGGCTTTCCTGCGCCGGACCTTGTCCACCGTCTCCCGATAGGGTGCGTCAGTGGTCCAGGTGGTACCCTCTACGTAAGGGTAGCCGCAGTCGGCAAGGACCTGGTGGAACACATCCCGGTACTTGCGGTTCACGTCGATGAAGTCCGCAGCGGCGGCATAGTGATAGCTGCTGCCCTCGTCACGAATGGCCCGGGTGGGGATGATAATTCCGCAGTCCTCAATGGACCGGTCCAGTACCCCGCAGTTGCCGAAGAGGATGAGCTTTTTCAGGCCCATGGCAATCAGATCCTCAAAGTCCCCAATGCAGGCGGGTTCCCCTACTCTGGACTCATAAAAGGCAATGCGCTTGCCCCGGTAGTCCACGGCATACACCGGTGCTTTCCCATTAGCACCCCCTACCCCGCAGATACGATGCGGCTGAAAGAAGGCAAGAACGGCCTCAAACAGATGGTTAGAAAAGCAGGAGACGGCGATTTCCGGCAAGCCCTCCACGGGATGCACGCACATCTCCGGGTCAATGACCGCACGGGAGCTGGGGTCAAATTCGGTTAAAAGCATAGATTTCTCCTTAGGAAAAATGTAAATTTTAACGCAGGGGGCCGGCGCTTACACCGGCCCCCTGTAAGAGGCGAAAGGCCTCTCTTTACCAGTTCTGCCTGCCGCACCTCATCAGTCAGGACTGTGCCCTGACAGCTTCTCCCAGGAGAAGCCTTTTTACAGGGCTTTCAGCGCGGCCAGGCTTTCCTCCAGGGCGGCAATCAGGTCGGCGGCCTTCTTGGCCTTTTCCCGCTCTGCGTTGACCACAGCCTCGGGAGCCCGGGAGGTGAAGTTCTCATTGGAGAGCTTGCCGTTCAGGCTGGCCAGGTTCTTTCTGGCCTTGTCCAGCTCCTTGGAGATACGCTCCTGCTCCTTGGCAATGTCCACCAGCTGGCCCATGGGGATATAGAGCTTGGCGTCCGCCGTAGCGCAGGTCACCAGGCCGTTCAGGTTCTCCGGCTCCTTCTCCAGCAGTTCCACCTTGTCGGCGTAGGCCAGGCGCTGAATGAAGCCCTCGCCCTCAGTGAAGACCTGGGGGTTGGAAGTCAGCACATACAGCGTTGCCTTCTTAGAGGGGGGCACGTTCATCTCGGCTCTGCGGTTGCGGATAGCCCGGATGGCATTCATGACGGATTCCATATGGGCTTCCTCGGTCTTGAAGCTCAGCGCTTCCTTGGCCTCGGGCCACTTGGCGACAATCAGGGCGCTCTCCCGCTCCGGCAGGCTCTGCCAGATTTCCTCGGTGATGAAGGGCATGAAGGGATGCAGCAGCCGCAGCGTCTGATCCAGCACATACACCAGCACCTGCAGAGCGGTGTCCTTCCGCTGGGCGTCCTCGGAGTACAGTCTGGCCTTGGTCAGCTCGATATACCAGTCGCAGTAGGTATCCCAGATGAAGTCGTAGATTTTCTGGACGGCAATGCCCAGCTCGTAGCGCTCCATATTGTCGGTGACCTCGGCAATGAGGGTATTCAGCTTGGAGAGCACCCACTTGTCGGCAATCTCCAATTCCGTGGGCAGCTGGGGCTTAAAGTCCTCGCCCAGATTCATCAGCACGTACCGGGAGGCATTCCAGAGCTTATTGGCAAAGTTCCGCATGGCCTCGCAGCGCTCCACATAGAAGCGCATATCGTTGCCGGGAGAGTTGCTGGTGATCATGTTCATCCGCAGGGCATCGCAGCCGTACTTATCGATCATCTCCAGGGGGTCAATGCCGTTGCCCAGAGATTTCGACATCTTGCGGCCCTTGTCGTCCCGGACCAGGCCGTGAATCAGCACGGTGTGGAAGGGGGCCTTGCCGGTGTGCTCGCAGCCGGAGAAAATCATCCGGGCAACCCAGAAGAAGATAATGTCGTAGCCCGTGACCAGCACGTCCGTGGGGTAGAAATAGTCCAGATCGGCGGTCTTCTGGGGCCAACCCAGGGTTTCGAAGGGCCACAGGGCGGAGGAGAACCAGGTGTTGCCAGCCGGGGTTCCAGACGGTATCGCCATCCTTGATGTAAATGTGGTGGCCGTCCATATCCAGCGGGGAGCTGTTATAGCGGTAGCGGGTCAGGCGGCGCATCCGCGCATCGCGGTAAAAGCTGTAGCCGCCCGCCGTATTTGAGACAAGACTGAAGAAATCCTCGCTGCCAAGGTAGTTGATCCAGGGCAGAGGCGTGCGCGGGGTGGTGATGACATATTCTTTGCGTGCGTCATCAAAATGGCCGAATTTCATAAATGCTTCCTCCTTATCAGCTGCCGGTAGCCCCGGCGGCATCGCTTTTGCGAAAACGATTAAGGCAGACGATCAAAGCATTCTCTTTGCTTCTAGCATAGCCCAAGCAGGCCAAAAAAGCAAGAGGATTTTCTAAAAAATTTCTGAAAGTATCTTTCATAAATACGCATGTTTCCATGATTTTCAGAAAATTCATTTCAAGCACGCTTTTGGTGCTTCCTGTAAGCGAAAACGCTGAAACACAACTTATAGGTAATATTATATACGGCGAAAATCGTAACGAAACCGCAACGAAAATCTTTTGATTTTAACCGAAATGTAACGAAATCCATCCAAGATGCACAATTCCGGTTCTCCAGAAACGAACAAAACGCCAAAATTGAGCCAAAAGCAATGAAAGTTATTCTTTTGAGCTTGATTTTTCGTACAAAATACGCTATTATGAAATTGCGAAAACGATTAAGGACTTGATGGAGAACATCCCCCGTAAAACGTTCTTCGGAAGGAGGCAAACGAGCGATGCCGTCCCTGAAAGATCTGGCAAAGGAATGCGGCGTATCGGTGGCAACGGTCAGCAAGGCGCTGAACGACCAGCCGGATATCTCGCCTGCCACACGAGAACGAGTACGGGCCGCAGCGCACCGTATGGGCTACATGCCAAACGCCGCCGCGCGTTCCTTGAAAACAAACCGTACTTACAATCTGGGCGTTCTGTTCGTGGATGAACGGCAGAGCGGCCTGACCCACGAATACTTTTCCGCCGTGCTGGACAGCTTCAAGGTGGAAGCCGAGAAACACGGTTACGACATCACCTTTATCAACCACAATATCAGCGGCAAGAGCATGAGCTACCTTGAGCACTGCCGCTACCGCAATGTGGACGGTGTGGTGATCGCCTGCGTGAACTTCT
>OKRU01001814.1_pt1 | contig 20530 bp, 14 predicted proteins | sample 1601131 | NCBI WGS metagenome assembly OKRU01 (sample SAMEA3541558, study PRJEB24748) | human gut metagenome | biome: human gut; feature: human-associated habitat; material: faeces | place: China | collected 2012
CGCCCGCTATAATCCGGTGCAACTGGCTTATGAGGCTAATTTACGGATAGACAGTCTGGAACCTACCCATTTCATGCCCAAAGACTCTCTATTTTGGCTGACCGCCTCTGTTAAAGCAGAAGGCCGGGGCACAGACCCTTTCTCTGAACGTACATGGGCCAAACTGGACGGTAAGATATCGGATATACGCTACGGCGCCTCATCGGTATCAGACGTATCCATCGATGGCTCTCTGGAAAAGAACTTACTGAAAGTGGATCTGCTTAGCAAATACCCGTTGGCGAAAATGGATGTCTCCTTAAACGCGACCCTCCACAAGCACGAGGTGAAGGCGATGTTGATAGCGGATGTGGAGAACATGGATTTACAGGGTATGCACTTAATGGCAAATCCCTTCGCCACCTCTTTCCAGCTCTTCGCAGAGGTAGAAAGTAATCTGGATGAAGATAACACGATCGACGTTACGTTAGGAAACTGGGAGGTCGTCACCCCAAAACAAAGTTTCAAGCCGAAAACGCTGACCTTGCATGCCCGGACGGATATCGATACCACCCGTGTGTCTTTCCACGCCGGGGATTTAGGGATCATCCTCACGGGTAATGATTGCATACACCACATCACGGATAAGTTGACTAAGGTATCGAACGATATCACCCTCCAATTGGAACGGGACTCGACTGTCAATCTGGAGATCCTTCGCCCGCTCCTCCCCGATATGTACCTTGAGGTACGGGCAGGACAGGACAATCCGATCTACAACTATCTCCAAACCTATTACGTAGATTTCAAGAGCATCGCCATGAACGCCTATACCTCACCGGAAACGGGTATACGCATGGATGCCTCCATTTACGATCTGGCACGGGATACGATGCAGATCGATACCATCCGGGCAGAGATGCACCAAGATTCGCTCGGATTACTCTATAGCGCCCAAGTGATCAAGAATAAATACAGGCAGCAACAACCTTTCAGCGCCGGGCTGGACGGGCAAATACGTTATGGCTTCGGCGACGCCCGCCTTTATTTCAAGGACGGGAAAGGCGAGACCGGCTTGTTGCTCGGAATCCGGGCCGATAAGATACAGAACGGGGTCAAGTTCCATCTCTTCCCCGATGACCCGATCATAGCGTTCCGCCCTTTCAAGCTGAACCCGGATAATTACGTCGTGGTACGCAGCATGAAGGATATCGAGGCGAACCTGCGACTCAGCGGAGATAATAACGCCGCCTTGTGGATACACTCCCAAGCGGAAAGTGACGAGATGGAGGAAGTCCACGCCGAGTTGAACCAGATCGACCTTGGGATTATCTCCAACGCATTCAGCTATATCCCGCCGATGAAAGGTATATTGAACGCCGATTTCCAGTACGCTCCTTCCGACTCGGCCTTCATGGTCGTGGCGGATATGAACATTGATGATCTGTATTATGAGAACGAGCGGGTCGGCGAACTCATGTTCAACGCAGTCTATCTACCTTTAGAGCAGGGGAACCATCAAGTGGATATGCACCTTTTCCGGGACCGGAAAGAGGTGAGTGCCATTACCGCCTTATACCAGATGGGCGAGACCGACCATATCAGCGGTACTGTCGAGTTCATGCACTTCCCCTTGGATATCGCCAACCCGTTCATTCCGGATGATATGGCGAAAATGGGCGGAGACCTCGATGGTACGCTCGCTATCAGCGGACAAAGCGATAAACCCATGGCCGAGGGATATCTGATTCTCGATACCGCCTCCGTTTATGTAGGCGCCGCAGGTTCTACCTTCCGTTTCGACGATAAAAAGATAGAAATAAAGAACAACCGGATCTTGTTCAACCAATATGGTATTTACGCATACAACAAGAATCCGTTTATCATCAACGGAGAAGTGGATTTCAACAATTTATCCCGCATGACCGCCAATCTTAAACTAACGGCGAATAACTTGCAACTGCTGAACGTTAAGAAAAACGAAGAAAGCCTTGTCTACGGAAAGCTGTTCGTCAACCTGAATTCTACCGTACGCGGGCCGTTGGATGCCTTGACCATGCGAGGCGACTTGCAATTATTGGGCGGGACGAATATCACCTACGTGCTGAAAGACTCCCCGCTGACCGTGCAAGACCGTATGTCGGACATGGTAACCTTCACCTCTTTCACGGATACCTTACGCCGGCGCATGCCTCGTAAACCCCCGTTGCCGATGGGAGGCATGGACATGCTGATGACGATCCACATCGATCCCGCCGTACAAGCGAACGTGGATTTAAGTCCCGACCAGTCCAACCATATCAATCTGGAGGGTGGCGGCGATCTTTCCTTCCAGTATACCCCGCAAGGCGATATGTTCTTGAACGGACGCTACACGCTATCCGGGGGAACCATCAAGTACTCCATCCCGGTAATCCCATTGAAGGAGTTCAACGTACAGGAGGGTAGCTACGTGCAATGGACGGGTAACCCCATGGACCCGACCTTGAACCTTACGGCCACCGAGCGAGTCCGTACGTCCGTCACCCTAACCGGGCAATCATCGCCCCGCTTGGTGAATTTCGACGTAGGCATCGAACTGACCCAACAACTGGAGAACCTAGGGTTGCAATTTACCCTCACCGCCCCGGAAGACATGGCGATGCAGGAGGAACTGACCTCGAAAGGCCCGGAGGAACGGGCGAAGCTGGCTGTCAGCATGCTCGTGACCGGTATGTACCTCGGCGGAGGCGGTGGTGGCGGCAAGGTGAACGTAAATATGGGAGACGCCTTGACCAGCTTCTTGCAAAGCGAGATCAACAACATCGCCGGAAGTGCCTTGAAATCCGTGGATATCAGCTTCGGCATGGAGACGTACGACGATAATGGCGACGCCGGAGGTGGTACCCGTACCGACTACTCCTTCCGCTTCGCCAAGCGATTCTATAATGACCGTATCCGTGTGGTTCTAGGCGGCCGTATCTCTACCGGCGAGAACATTAACAATGGACAGGCGCAGCCGTTCATCGATAACGTATCCGTAGAATATCGGTTAGACAGCAGTGGCTCCCGTTACGTCAAACTTTTCCACGACAAGAACTACGAGAGCCTGCTGGAAGGCGAGATCACGGAGACCGGAGCCGGTATCGTGCTCCGCAAGAAAATGATGCATCTCAGGGAGCTATTCAACTTCAAGAAAACGAAAGTGAAACCAGTGAAAGAGGAAACAGAAAAGGAATGAATATGAAAAATGTTTTAATATATTTTAGGAAGGATGCCCTCCTAGAGCAGGGAAACATGCCTTCCCAGAGCAGGGAAACATGCCTTCCCAAAGCAGGGAAGGATACTTCCCCAGGGCGAGGGGGGGTGTCTACCCAAAGAGCGATCCTATCGTCGCTGGCGCTACTCGGGCTGCTGGCCTTCTTACTCACCTCTTGCTCCACCACGAAGAACCTTCCCGAGGGAGCGGTCCTATATACCGGTATCAAGAAAATAGAGGTGAAGAACGAGGATAAGACCAAACCCGGCGAAGCCGCCTTGGAAGAGGTCGAGGCCGCCCTAGCCTATCCCCCCAACAACGCCTTGCTGGGAAGCTCCTCGATCCGGGTGCCCTTCCCCTTCGGCCTGTGGGTCTACAACGCTTTCGTGAACAAGAAAGGGAAGGTCGGCAAGTGGATCTTCAACAAGCTGGCGTCGAAACCGGTGCTGATCACCACCGTGAACCCGGAAGTCCGTGTCAAGGGAGCCCGGAACCTATTGAACGAATACGGTTATTTCAATGGAGAGACCTCTTTCGAGGTCGTACCCGATCCCAAGAATCCCCGGAAGGCGAAGCTGGAATATAGCGTCACCATGAACGATCCGTATACGCTAGACAGCATCCAATACGTCCATATCCGTCACCGGCACCGAGCGATGCGCTGATACGGTAATCGCCCTTTTCCAGCAGCGCAATTGCCCGCGCGGGATAGATGCTCGTCAGCGTCACTTGAATCGTGTCGCTCGCCTGATACGTCAGCGTGAGGATACGTCCCATGCCATTCTCGAACGCGACATCATAGCATGTGCCGACGACAAGCGGCCACCCGGAGGTGGTTGGCGTCAGCGCGGGCGCTGGGAACATCCGCAGCAGCAGCGGCAAATCATCCGCGCTGGTGATGGTCACAACGTCCTGTCCGGCGGACAGCAGCGGCTGATCCATACGCGGTGTTACGGTGGAAGCCGTTTCGTCCTCCTGCGGCTGCCCGATGATAACCGCGAGGTAGAAAGCCGCCATCAGCAGCAGGCACAGCAGCGCCATCAGCAGCTTTTTGGCGCTGCGCTTCCAGAAGCCCTTGGAAATGGGGAATCACCGTCCTTTTGGAGGGAAAGTTTTTCGGAGAAAATACATTGGGAAAAACGCGCTTTTATGCTTTTGGCGCAGTTGAATCAAGCAGCATGGAAGCCGATGCCCCAATGCGCAAATAGGAATCAGAACTCGCAGTTCATCGGCGTGCGCGCATACGGAATGACATCGCGGATGTTGTCAACGCCCGTGAGGTAAATCAGCAGACGCTCGAAGCCCATGCCAAAGCCGGAATGCGTGCAGCCGCCGAACTTGCGCAGGTTCACATACCAGTACATCGCGTCCTTGGAGATGTGCAGCGCGTCCATGCGTTCCGTCAGCTTGTCCAAGCGGGTTTCGCGCTGGGAACCGCCCATCAATTCGCCCGCGCCCGGCACAAGCAGGTCAACCGCCGCGACCGTCTTGCCGTCGTCGTTCTGGTACATATAGAACGCCTTGATGTCCTTAGGCCAGTCATAGACGAACACCGGGCTATGGAAGTATTCCTCGGTCAGGTACTTTTCATGCTCCTTGGCGGTGTCTTCGCCGTACTTCGGCTCGAACTGGAAGCGATCCTTCACCTTGCGCAGAATCGTGATGGCTTCCTCGTGGGTGATGCGCGCCGCACCCGTCACAGCAAGGTGATTCAGCTTGTCCAGCAGTCCGCCGCCAGTGAACTTGTCAAGGAACTCCAGCTCATCCGAACACTTCTCCAGCACCGTCTTGACGAGGTACTTCAGGAAGTCCTCTTCAATGTCCATCAGCTGATGAATATCGCAGAACGCGATTTCCGGCTCAATCATCCAGAATTCAGCGGCGTGGGTCTTGGTGTTGCTGTTTTCAGCGCGGAAAGTCGGGCCGAAGGTGTACACCTTGGAGAACGCCATCGCGAACGTCTCGGCTTCAAGCTGACCCGTCACGGCGAGGGAGGTGGGCTTGCCGAAGAAATCGTTGCTGCCGTCCTTCTGCTCCGACGGCGGCAGGGTAGTCACGGTGAAGGTGTTGCCCGCTCCCTCGGCGTCGTTGGCAGTAATCAGCGGCGTATGCACATAGAGGTAGCCGCGGTCTTGGAAGTAGGTGTGAATGGCCATGCTTGCGACGCTGCGGACGCGGAAAACCGCCTGAAACAGGCGCGTACGCGGGCGCAGATACGCGATTTCGCGCAGATACTCCATGCTGTGGCGCTTCGGCTGAAGCGGGTAATCCTCCGGGCAGTCGCCTTCGAGGTGGATGGCAATCGCCTGCACTTCGGGCGTCGTCGGATCTTTGTAGGACGGCACGACCTTGCCCGTCACGGTAATCGCCGCGCCGACATGCAGGGCCTGGATGGCGGCGTAGTCCTCGATGGTATTATCGTAGACCACCTGCGGGTTCTTGAAGCAGGTGCCATCGAAAAAGTCGATGAAGCCCATGTTCTTCTGCTTGCGGTGATTGCGAATCCAGCCCTGCAGCATCACCGTCTGTCCCTGCAATTCATTCAGGCGCTCTTTCAGTTCGCGCGTCGTCAATACGTTCATTGGTCTTCCTTCTTTCTGATTCCCCGATGTCCCTATCGGAGAAATTTCTCTCTTATCATATCACAAACTTGTTTTCTGTGCAACCAGAGGCGCTGCCTCTGTACTCCGCAAGGGAGAATGAAACGGGACGAAGTCCCTCCCTTGATCCTCTCGCGCGATTGAGTTGGTTTCTCTTTCATGCTGTTTTCGCGTGTTTATGCAGGGATTTCGCGCCTGCGGGCGCGACAAGGGGGCAATAGAAACAGACAAAGTCTGCGGTCGCCCCCTTGACCCCTTCGCCTTCCGTCTCCCATGCTACTGTTGGGTAGTGTTTATTTCAGGAGACGAAAGGCACACTAACTAAAAAACTTCCAATAAAGCTCAATAAACATGGGTGCGAACCGAAGGTTTCCAAAGGGCGATCGGAAAGCCCTTTGGTCGCCTCCGCAGAGGCGATTCCCCCTGCCGCGATAAAAGTCAAGCATGGAAGTGTTCCATTTGCGAAGGAGTTCCGAGGGAAATCGCCATTCCCTCAGAAATTCTTCGGACGCGGACGCACATCCCCCAGCCGACGATCCACCTCGCGCAGAATCGCCCTTGTGCTGCCGTAGGTCAATAGGCGCAGCGCCTCCCGCAGGGGCAAAACCCGCACATCCAGCACCTGCGTCGGGTCAGCCAGCGGCGTCTGGTCGTGGTAGTGCGCCACAAACCAGCTCACCCGCTTCACATCGCCGCCCGCAATCGGGTATTCATCCACCATCACCGGCTGCATCGTGTGCAGAATCGCGCAGATGCCCGTTTCCTCCCAAACCTCGCGCAGCGCCGTCTCCGCCAGCGTTTCGCCGGGTTCTACATGCCCTTTGGGAAGCCCAAAGCTGCCGTTCTTCTCCATCACCAGCACATATTGCCGAACGCCGCCGTCCTCAGTGTACAGCACGGCTCCTGCGGATTCAATCAACGCCATGTGCTTTCTCCTCCACAGCTTCATCCAGCGCCTCTTTCAGGCGGTGGATACCCTCGGTGATGTTCCGGCGCGGACAGCCAATATTCACGCGCAGGAAGCCTTCGCCGCCCTCGCCGAAGAACGTGCCTTCCGTGAACTGCACGCCATGCTTCAGCGTCCGCGCCATCAGCTCCTCGCAGTTCATGCCGTATGCCCGCAGGTCAAGCCAGCCCAGGTACGTCGCCTCCATCGGGGTCAGCACGGCTTGGGGCAGTTCCTGCTTGACCAATGCCGTCAGGTGCTTCCGGTTGCCGTCCAGATAGTGCATCAAGCCGTCCAGCCACGCGTCGCCGTATTCATACGCCGCGCGCGTCCCTTCCAGCGCGAACAGGTTGCCGCTGCGAACGCCCGCGCGTTCCATTTCGGTGTTGATTTTCGCCCGCACCGCTTCGTCCGGCACGAGCATCGCTGCCTGTTCCAGCCCCGCAAGGTTGAACGTCTTGCTGGCGGCGCACAGGGACAGTACGTTCTTCTGCGCGAGCGACAGCACCGGCACAAACTGCTCCGGCGCATAGACGAAATCCGCGTGAATCTCATCCGCAATCAGGTACGCGCCGTACCGCGCCAGCAGATCAATCAGCGCTTGCAGTTCCTCCCGCTTCCACGCGCGGGACACCGGGTTGTGCGGATTGCACAGCACCAGCGCCTTTGCGCCCGCTTGCAGCTGCTTCTCCACGGCATCCAAATCCATAGAGTAGCGACCCGAATCGTCGCGCTTGAGCGGCGCATCCATCAGCCTGCGCTCCGTTGCCTCCACCGAAAAGCGGAACGGCCCATACACCGGCGACTGAATCATCACCCCGTCGCCCGGCTTCGTCAGCGCCAGCAGGGCAAGCCGAATGCCCGTCACAACGCAGGGGATCATCATCACCCACTCGTCCTGAATCGTCAGATTGTGCCGGCGCTGCCAGAAGCCGGTCAGCGCACGGGTGTCGTCCGGCAGCACCAGCGTATAGCCGTATGTCGGATGCAGTGCGCGGACGGCAATCGCCTCCGCGACCTCCGGCGGGCTGGGGAAATCCATATCCGCGACCCATAGCGGCAGCACGCTTTCCTTCTCTGTGCCGTCCCACTTTTCGCAGCATGTGCCGCGGCGGTCAAGTCCTGCGTCAAAATAGCTTTCGTCAAACGTGTGCATCAGCTGCTTCCTCCTGCGCTTCGTTTTCTTTCCTCAGCGGTTCTGTCGCCCGAAGCACCCAGAATCCGCCGGATTTGTCCACCTTGTCCACCTTGGCATACAGCGTTTTGAGGTACTTCATGCAGCTTTCCGCCCCCTGCTGCTTGCGAATGACCAGATACAGCGCGCCGCCGGGATTGAGCCGCGATGCCGCGTCGGCGAACATGCGGTAGATGACCGGCTTGCTGGCGCGAATCGGCGGATTGGTGATAATGAAGTCGAACGTGCGCTCCATCACCTCCGCCATGCCGTCGGATTCAAGGCATTCCGCCGTGATGCCGTTGCGCACCGCGTTGAAGCGACACAGTTCCAGCGCGCGGCGGTTGACATCCACCATCGTGACATGCGCGGCGGGATACTTCTTCTTCACTGCCACGCCGATTGCGCCCCAGCCGCAGCCCAAATCCAGCACGTCGCCGTACACATCCGGCAGGGCATCCAGCAGCAGGCGTGTCCCGGTGTCCAGCTCTCCCTTGGAAAACACACCCGCGTCTGTCATGAAGTTCAGCCCATGCCCGCGGTACACAAACGAACACGGCACCTGCTTTGATTCGCAGGTCGGGTCAGCGGTAAAATACTGTTCAGCCATGCTTTTCCTCCATCTGCGCGTCCCAGTAGAGGGCGGACGCTTCCGCTTCCGTCAGTTCGCGCCACTGCCCGCAGGGAAGCGCCTCGTCCAGCACCAATGAGCCGAATGTCTCCCGGTGCAGGGTCAGCACTTCGCGCTCCACCGCCGCGAACATGCGCTTCACCTGATGGAATTTCCCCTCGTGGATGGTCACGCGCGCCTGATTGTCCGGCAGCGGCGTCAAATCGGCAGGCGCGGCTTCAAAGTCGCTCAGGGACAGCCCCGATGCGAACGCCGCGACTTCCTTGTCGCCCACCGGCTTGTCCAGCGTCGCCAGATACGTTTTGTCCACATGCCGCGCGGGGGCTAACAGGCGGTGATTCAATTCGCCGTCCGTCGTCAGCAGCAGCAGCCCTGTCGTGTCCTTGTCCAGCCGCCCGACGGGCATACAGCCAATCGCGGCATATTCCGCCGGCAGCAAGTCCATCACCGTCGGCTGCTTCTTGTCGCGCGCGGCGGTCAGCAGTCCAGCGGGCTTATGCAGCATCACATGGCGGGTCAGGCGGGTATCCAGCTTTTCGCCGTTCAGCAGGATTTCGGCATCCTCCGCCATCTGCGCGGACGGGTCGCGCTGCACGTTCCCATTCACACGGACGCGCCCGCCGCGAATCGCCTTCTGCATCTCCGACCGGCTGCCCTTGCCCAGCGTTACCAGCATTCGGTCAAGCCGCAGCATCTTCCTGCTCCTTCTCGTCCTTCACGCCGCGCAGGAAAATCGCCGGCAGCAGCGAACGCATGGGGTTCGTCACCAGCATCAGTACCGCAGATGCCGCTGTCATCGCTAACAGCCACTTCGGGGGCATCAGTGCAGACATGCTCGGCACAGCCATCAGGTTGTTGAACCACTCTGTCGTGAACTGCACAGCGGACACGCCGATGACTGCAATCAGCGCGACCACGCAAATCGCCACCGGCAGCACAAACAGCAGACCGCTCAGCCAAAGCCCTATCAGCTGCCCACGGTGTCCCTTGACCAGCTTGCGGTCGTTCAGTGCGCAGGCGTGCCGCGTGCCGCTGTGGAACATCACCCCAAAAAGCGGGAACAGCAGCATCAGCATCATCAGCATAACATAGCGGATAATCCCCTGCCCGAAATCACCGCCGCCCAGCGAAGACAGATACCCCAGTGCTGTCAGGAAGTCCATGCCGGTCAGCGCGTACAGCAGCAGTCCCAGCATGATTGCGAACGGCAGCAGCCACAGCAGCATCAGTCCCGTCATCCGCAGCGAACGCGCAACCTTCTTCCAGTAGCCGTTCAGCGGCAGCATCGCCACCGTCGCCATCGGCGCACCGGAGAGGAAGAGCTGCATGGCTTCCGCCGTGCTTTGGCGCATCGGCAGGGCGATAAAAATCAGCATCAGCGGGCAGAGCAACGCCAGCGGCCGCAGCGACACGTTCAGCAGGAACAGCAGCGGGCACAAACACGCCGCCCAGACCGCCATCGTCATCCCCTGCGCGCGGAGCAGGTCGCCTTTGCTCGATTTGAACCGCGAAATGCTTTCCAGCATCGTTTTTTTGATCGTCATGTGGGTCATTCGACTCCTTTCGGCTTTGCGGGAAACAGTTCCCCATTTTCATCGTTTATTATACAGGTTTTTGCCCGGTATTGCAATTGCTTTTTCTTTCCGACAGCGTCTGCCGTTGACTTTTGGCGCGGGAAAGCGTATGATGAAGCAAAATTCAGTCAAGGAGGAAATTTCGATGAACGCATCGTTCCACACAGGAAACCGCAAACGGCTCTATGAAGCCATGAAGCCCGCGTCGCTGCTGGTCATGTTCTCCGGTGAAGACGTGCGCAAGACCAATGACGAATATTATCCTTTTTATACCGACCGCAATTTCTACTACCTGACCGGGCTTGACCAGCACGAGCTTGTGCTGATGGCAGTGAAAGAGCCGTCCGGGAATGTGCATGAACAGATTTACATTTTGCCGCCCGACCTGATGGCAGAGCGCTGGACGGGTGCGCGCCTGAAGCCTGCCGAGGTTGAGGCGCTGTCCGGCATTTCCGACGTTCGCTTTGCCGACCAGTTCCAGACGGATTTTCACGCACTGGCGGCGGGCGGACACTACTCCCTGACCAGCGGGCAGATTGCGCAGGTGTATCTCGACCTGTTCCGTGTGTCGCCGCAGGACATTGACCGCCCGGCGCATCGGCTGCTGAAGCAGATTCAGGCGAATTACCCCTATCTGCAAGTCGAGAACGCGAACGCCATCCTGCGCCGTCTGCGGCTCATCAAGCAGCCCTGCGAAATCGACGCCATCCGCCAAGCGGAAAAGGTGACGGGCGAGGGCATTTTGGCAATGATGAAGGCGAGCCGTCCGGGGATGTACGAATATCAGTACAAGGCGGAATTTGACTACGCGCTGACCCAGCACGGCCCGCAGGGGCCCGCGTTCCCGTCCATCATCAGCGCGGGGAAAAACAACTTCTGCATCCACTATTATTCCTACCGCGGACAGGCGCATGACGGCGACATGGTACTCAACGACGTCGGCGCGCAGCATGACAGCCTGATGACCGACGTCAGCCGCGGTTTTCCGTGCAACGGGCGCTTCTCGGACAAGCAGAAGCTGCTGTTCAACTGTGCGCTGCAAACGTCGAACCATATGTTCTCTATCGTCAAGCCAGGCTTCTCGATGGCGGAAGTGGATGCGACGATTCGCCGCTACAACGCAGCGCTGCTCTGCGACGCGGGCGTGCTGGACAAGCCGGAAAACATCGGGCGCTATATGTGGCACGGCGGCGCACACCATGTGGGCTACGACGTGCATGATGTTATCGAGCGTCCGCTGACGGTCAAACCGGGCATGGTGTTCTGCATCGACGTGGGCATCTACCACGAGGAATGGGGCATCGGCTTCCGCTTGGAGGACAACCTGCTGGTAACGGAAGACGGCTGCGAAAACCTCTCGGCAGCGATTCCGCGCACGGTCGAGGACATTGAGGCAGTCATGCGGAAGGGGTAAAATCCGCCTAATTGGTGAATCCTATAAAGGTAACACCGCACAAATGAGGTGGTCGGCTGGCGAATGGATTTTTCGTCAGATGCAAATGCAAATTTCGAAGGTTTACTGGCGGTAAATCGAGAAATTTGCATGATGCAGATGGCGGAAAAGACATCGCCAGACGCGCCGCCGAATTGTGCGGTGGTGCCTAAAGTCGTTTTGCCACGAAAGCACACAGATGCTGCTTTCGCGGCATTTTTGCTGTATTGACTGTTTTGGAATAATCGTGCCGAAAAAAAGTGCGAAAATGGCGGGAAAACTTTCGTGAATTACTTGACAATCGTAATTCAGAAGGTTATACTTTTCATACGGATATTGTGATACGCTTTTCAAGCTGCACAAGCAAATTTGATGAGCGCACCACCAGAAAAAAAGGAGGATTTCTATCATGCGTAAGTTCCTTTCCTTGCTTCTTGCGCTGGTCATGGTGCTGTGCTGCATTCCCGCTGTGGCGGAGACGGCAGACGGCGTCTATGAAGGCACCGGCGCTGGTCTGAACGGCCAGATTAAAGTTTCTGTGACGGTCAGCGGCGGCAAAATCACCGAAGTGAAGGTCTTGGAGCATTCCGAGACGGCGGGCATCTCCGATCCTGCGATTGAGAAGATTCCTGCGGCGATCGTCGAAGCGCAGTCTGCGGACGTGGACATCGTTTCCGGCGCGACCTTTACCTCCAAGGGCATCATCGACGCGGTGAAGAACGCCCTGAACCCCGATGCGGCGGAAGAAGCCGGTATGCCCTTTGAGCAGCCGGACATTCTGGTCATCGGCGCGGGCATGGCAGGTCTGGCGACGGCTGCCCGTGCGGCTGAGCTGGGTCTGAACGTGCTGGTTGTCGATCAGGCTGCGACCTACGGCGGCTCTGCGAACGTTGCGGGCGGCACGCTGCTGGGCACCTGCACGCGGATGCAGAAGGAAGCCGGTATCGAGGACGACCCTGATCTGTGCTTCGCGGACTTCGTGCGTCTGGGCGGCGCTGGCAACTTCAACGAAGAAATTGCCCGCGAATTCGCTGAAATCAGCGGCGAAGCGGTGGACTGGCTGGATGATCTGGGCACCGACTTCGGCGACCGCGTCCCCTACTTCGGCGTGTATCAGCCGCTGAACGTGGCGCGCAACTACTCCGGCAAGGGCGGCGCTCGTGCGTTCGTCGTGTCGCTGTACGCGGAACTGGAAAAGTATTTCTCCACCAACGCTTACATGATGCTCAACACCTACGTCACCGGTCTTGTGACCAATGACGAGGGTGCGGTTATCGGCGCGAAGGCTCGTCTGGCGGACGGCACCGAAACCACCCTGCTGGCGCCCGCGACGGTCGTCTGCACCGGCGGCTACGGCGGCAACGAAGAGCTGCTGAACAAGTACAACTTTGAAAACGTGCTGTCCACCTCTCCCGCGTGCGTGACCGGCGACGGCTATGCTTGGCTGGAAGAACTGGGCGCACCGCTGACGAACATGGACTTCTGCACCGCGTATGCGGGCGGCATCCCGACCAGCGACGATTTCCGTTCCTTCGGCTACTTCAATTCCACCAACGGCGCGCTGTGGATTAACACCAACGGCGAGCGTATGGCAAACGAAACCGGCGCGGATTCTCACGTCAAGAGCGAAACGTGGGCGAACGCTCCCCACAACATCGTCTACACCGTTTTCTCCTCCGAAATGCTGATTCCGGACGCGAAGGTGTTCTCCACCGGCGCTTGGGGCAGCGTGAAGGAAGAGTTCGATCCCTATGTGGAATCCCTGATTGAAAAGGGTCTGGCTTGGAAGGCCGACACCATCGAAGAGCTGGCGGAAAAGGTTGGTCTGCCGGTGGATGCCTTCAAGGCGACCATCGCGGCTTACAACGACGGCTGCGCCAACGGCAACGATCCCTTCGGCCGCACCAAGCAGGAAGTCGCCATGGCGAACGGTCCGTTCTATGCGGTCAAGACCGTTCCCTACGTCATGATTACCTGCGGCGGTCCGATGATGACCAAGAACTGCGAAGTGCTGAACTCCGACGGTCTGGTGATTGAAGGCGTTTACATGGCTGGCGAAATCGTCGGCATGGCGAACGTCGGCGGTCGCAACTCTATCGGCGGTATGGGTCACAGCAACTGCCTTGTCTGGGGCAAGAAGGCTGCGGAAGTGATCGCGGCGAAGCTCGGCAAGTAATTTCTCTTTCCCTGTGCGGGTAACTGCACGGGGATTTTTCTACCCTTTTTTCGCTATCTAATGTAGTTGTTTTTTGTGTTGCAGGGGGAATCGCGCCTGCGGACGTGGTTCCTGTGTCCGTATTCCCTTCGAGTTTCCCCACAGGACAGCTTTTTCATTGAAAATAGTATGAATTGGGCAAAATCTGCACGTTTTCTTGCAAGAATTGCGCCTGCAATCTCTTGACGAATCACGGCGAACGCGGTATACTACGAGTAGGTACACCCTGAATCAGAGTCATTAAGAGGAGGCTTTTCTGATGCAGAATATTCCCGTTGTGAAGCTGGGTCTTGTTGCGGTTTCCCGCGACTGCTTCCCGATTGCGCTGAGCGAAAAGCGCCGTGCCGCGATTGCGGAAAAGTGCGGCCAGAAGAAGCTCGACATCGTCGAAATCAAGACGACGGTGGAGAACGAGAAGGACATGCTCAAGGCGGTTGAGGAACTGAAGGCGAACGAGTGCAACGCGGCGGTCGTGTTCCTCGGCAACTTCGGCCCGGAAACCCCCGAAACGCTGATTGCAAAGAATTTCGACGGCCCGTGCATGTTTGTGGCGGCGGCGGAAGGCGACGGCGACATGATCAACGGCCGCGGCGACGCTTACTGCGGTATGCTGAACTGCTCCTACAATCTGGGTATGCGCCACCTGAAGGGCTACATCCCGGAATATCCCATCGGCACGGCGGATGAGCTGGCAGACAAAATTGCGGAATTCATCCCGATTGCCCGCGCCATCATCGGCGTGAAGAACCTCAAGATCATCACCTTCGGCCCGCGTCCTCAGGACTTCTTCGCCTGCAATGCCCCGATTAAGGGTCTGTATGAGCTGGGCGTGGAAATCGAAGAGAACTCCGAGCTGGATCTGCTCGTCTCCTACAAGGAACATGCTGGCGACGCCCGCATCCCCGCTGTCTGCGAAGACATGGCGAAGGAAATGGGCGAGGGCAAGTATTATCCGGAGCTGTGCGAGCGCATGGCGCAGTTCGAGCTGACGCTGCTGGACTGGGCAGAGGCTCACAAGGGCGCGCGCAAGTACGTTGTCTTTGCGGACAAGTGCTGGCCGGCGTTCCCGTCCCAGTTCGGCTTTGAACCCTGCTATGTCAACTCCCGTCTGGCCTCCCGCGGCATCCCGGTTGCCTGCGAAGTGGATATCTACGGCGCACTGAGCGAATACATCGGCGCGTGCGTGACTGGTGACGCTGTCACCCTGCTGGACATCAACAACTCCGTCCCGCAGTACATCTACGACGAGGACATCAAGGGCAAGTTCGATTACAAGCTGACGGACACCTTCATGGGCTTCCACTGCGGCAATACGCCGTCCTGCAAGATGTGCGACAACCGCGCTGTCAAGTACCAGCTGATTCAGCACCGCCTGCTGGAGCCCGCCGGCAGCGATCCGGATTTCACCCGCGGCACGCTGGAAGGCGACATCGCGCCCAGCCCCATCACGTTCTACCGCTTGCAGTGCGATTCTGACGGCGTGGTGCGTTCCTACATCGCGGAGGGCGAAGTGCTGCCCGTCGCGACCCGCTCCTTCGGCGGCATCGGCGTGTTCGCCATCAACGAAATGGGTCGTTTCTACCGTCATGTGCTGGTGCAGAAGCGCTATCCGCATCACGGTGCTGTGGCGTTCGACCACTGCGCGAAGCAGCTCTTCGAGGTCTTCAAGTACCTCGGCGTGCAGGACATCGCTTGGAATCAGCCGAAGTCCCTGCCCTATCCCACGGAGAATCCCTGGGCATAATCCCGAAACATCAAAGGGCGCGGCTTGCAGCAATGCAGGTCGTGCCCTTTTTTGAATGAGCAATTGTTGCGTTAGCGCATAAAGAACCCCCCGGAAGCGGCTGAAAAATCCGCCTCCGGGGGTTGTGTATCCGAATTACATGATAACCTTGATTTCCGCACCGTCGGTCAGCACAGCGTCCGTCAGCACGCCGGAAACTTCCGTGCCGTTGACCAGCACCTGCTTCACGCCGCTCTCGTGGTGGGCGGTGTTGTCCACCACAATGTGCAGCCGCTTGCCGCGGAAGGTCTTGTCCATCGTGAATCCATCCCACGCCGCAGGAATCGACGGGCTGATGACCAGTCCTTCGGGCGTCGGGCGCAGACCCAGAATACCCTCAACGCAGCCGACCATGACCGTCGATGCCGTGCCGGTCAGCCAGTGCACATGCGCGCGGCCCGGCTGGGGCGTCTCATGACCCTCGATGAACTGCGTGTGGACATAGGGTTCCGCTTCACGCAGCTCCGCGCGGTCGTTGTAGGCGGCGGGGCAGCTCTCCGTGAAGTACTGGAACGCGCGGTCGCCGTGACCCAGCAGGGCTTCCGCGAGAATCGCCCAGCCCTGAATCTGGCAGAAGATACCGCCGTTTTCCTTCGTCGTGGGGTTGAACAGCAGCATGTTCGCGCCGTCGAAAGCGTGCTGCTTGTAGCAGGGCGCCATGATTTCCACACCGAAGGGCGTGTTCAGCTGCTCGAACGCGGTCTGCATGGCCTTTTCCGCCTGTTCGGGCGTCGCCAGACCGGAAATGACCGCCCAGGACTGCGGGTTGAGCCACATGGACGCTTCGGGATCGTTCTTGCTGCCGATGATGCTGCCCTGCTCGCTGTAACCGCGGCGGAAACGGTCATCCTCCCAGAAGTGATGGTTGATGAGTGCCTTCTGTTCCTCCGCCTTCTGGCGCAGGTAGACGCGGTATTCGTCGTTCTCCGGCTTGTTGGGCATCAGTTCATCCAGCAAGCGCAGGGCGAGATACAGCTGCATGGCGACGAAGGAGGATTCGCCCGCCGCGCCCAGACGCAGGCAGTCGTTCCAGTCCGCGTGCAGACCCGCCGGCATACCATGCGCGCCCAGATGATTCATGGAGAAGTCAATCGCGCGCTTCAGGTGATCAAGCACCGTGCCTTCGCCGTGCGTCGCATACGGAATGACCTCGTCCATAAACGCGGTATCGCCCGTTTCGGCGATATACTTGTAGACGGTCGGGAACAGCCACAGCGCATCGTCCGCGCGATAATGCGGATGACCCGTGGCGCGGACATAGCTATCGTCCTCCGGGGAATCCTCGTGCCCCGCGTTGTGGTTGAACTTCACCAGCGGCAGACCGCCGCCGTGATGCACCTGTGCGCTGAGCATGAAAACAAGGCGTTCCTTCGCCATCTTCGGGTCAAGGTGAATGATGCCCTGAATGTCCTGCACCGTGTCGCGGTAGCCCAGACCGTTGCGCTGACCGCAGTAGATGAGGGACGCCGCGCGGCTCCAGACAAACGTCGTGAAGCACTGGAAGGCATTCCAAGTGTTGATCATGCTGTTGAAATTCGCGTCGGGCGTGTTGACCGTCAAGCCGGAGAGCTCGCCGTGCCAGTAATCAACCAGCGCTTTCAGTTCGCCGTCCACCTTATCCGCGACGTTGGCATAGCTGTCCAGCAGCGCACGCGCCGCCTTTTCGCCCTTCTGCGCCAGCAGGAACGCAATCGTCTTCGTCTCGCCGGGCTGGAGCGTCAGCACCGTGTGCAGCGAACCGCAGGGGTTGCCGTTGAAGTTGAGGGAATTGCCCAGGTCGCCATCCACAACGCCTTTGGGGTTGGAGAAGCGCCCTTGACCGAGGAAGCGTTCGCGGCGGCCGGTATAGCTCTTGACCGGGCTGCCTGCCAGACCGAAGAAGCGCTCGCGGCCGTTTTCGCCATCCGCATTCACGCCGCAGAACTGGTTGATATGCTCGATGATATGGTCACCGTGGAAGGTCGTTGTGGTGATAAACTGCGTATACTGGAGGTTGACCAAATCCTGCTCATAGTTGCTCTCAGTGGTCAGCTCGCAGTAAGAGAAAACGGAGATGGTGCGGGGCTTGTCGGACTTGTTCGTCACCGCCACGCGCCAAACCTCGTGCGTCGCGCCCAGCGGCACATAGTACAGCGTCTTGCTCTCGATGCCGCTGTATGCGCTTTCGACCTCCGTGTAGCTCGTGCCGTGACGGGTGATGGTCTTGTACTGTTCCAGCGGCTTCTCCACCGGCCGCCACGTTGCCGACCAATAATCGCCCGTTTCGTCATCCCGCAGATAGACATAGCGCCCTGGCTCATCGAACTGGTTGAAGGTATAGCGCAGGATGCGTCCCGCCGCGCCGGACTTGACGAAGCTGTATCCGCCGGCGTTCTGGGTCACAATCGCGCCGTATTCCGGAGAGCCGAGGTAGTTTGCCCACGGCATGGGCGTGCGCGGGTCGGTGATGACGTACTCGCGCGCAGCATCACTAAAGTAACCGAACTGCATAAGAGAAATCCTCCTTACGTAATTCATCGTCAGGGTTATCTCCGAAAACGTTTTCCCGGACAAGCGGAAATCCTCCTGCCCTTTCAAACGCTTCTATCCGTGCGTATTGTAGCATACTTTTCCTCTTCGCGCAAGGAGAGAATGCACGCTTCGGAAACTTTTTTCCCGAAAAAGAGGGGGGATAGATGCGAATCCCCCCCGGCAACAAAAAAGGCCAGCACCGAGAGAAAACCTTCTCCCATGCTGGTCGTCCGCGCCCATCTGGCACGACAATGTGCAAATTGTGAGCAAAACAGCTTGGGGGCTCCTGCGGGAGCGCAAAGTTACTGGCAGGGACGCTGTCCCTGCACCCTGCAAGGGGAAATAAAACGGGACGAAGTCCTCCCCTTGACCCCTCCGCGCAATTGAGTTGGTCGCTATCCCATGCTTTGCCCGCGTGTTTATCCACTTTTATCCTTATTCCGTGTAAACCGCACGCGCACCGCCGATATACGGCAGCCGCGAATACGCCATCACCAAATTCGCATGTCCCACATGGCTCGTTGAAATCCGCAGCGGCACTGCCACCGGACGAATGTGCATTCCCACCAGCGTATCGCCAATATCAATCGCCGCATCCGCCTGAATGCTCACCGCCAACGCAGGCTTCTCCATCTTCTTCCACGCCGCCGCCGGTACACTGCCGCCCGCTTTCGGCTGCGGTATCGCCCGCACCTGCGTCAGTCCCAGTTCCTTCAGCACCGCCTTCTCCACCACAATCCCGCGGTTCAGGTGCTCGCAGCACTGGAACGCCGCATGAACGCCGTGCCCCTTGCACGCCGCCAGCATCGCTTCCGCCACAATCTCGCCTAATTCCGGCACACTGCCCTTGCCGATGCGCGCGCCCGTAATCTCGCTCGTCGAACAGCCCAGCACAATCACGCTGCCGCTCTCCAGATGCCCCGCATCCATCAGCGCACCAACGGATTCATCCAAAATGCGGTTGATTTCCGCGCGTAAAGTTTCCCTCTGTGCCTCGTCAAACATGTTCAAGCCCTCCCTGTTCTTTCTGCGCTGATTCCTGCTGGAATGGGGTCTTCTGGCGGAGCATTTCCAGTGCATTGCCTGCGCCGATAACCGCCAAGCGCCCCAGCAGGTTCGCAATCATCCGCGCCGTTTCAATGTCGATTTGTTCCCGCACGCCGCGAATCGCCGTCACTCCCGCATGGACATCCTTGCGCATTTCCTTCCAATTGATGCGCTGCGTCGATGCCAGCAGGTCGAAGATAGCATCCACGAACTTGCGGCGCTGCTCGCGGGTGCACTGTGCCAGCCACTGGTGCACCGTCTGGTTGACCAGAACGCTGCCCTTGTCCAGATCCTCGGCATAGCAGAAATCCTTGCCCAGCACCTCCCACGAGAACGGGTCGTGCTGCATGATACCGTTGTTGTCCGAGATGACGACACGATGCACCGGGTGCGCCGCCATCAACAGCCCCACGACCGCAAACTGCGGCACATAGGCAATGATGCGGCTCGCCACGGCGGCGTATCCGTCGGACGCGGCGGTTTCGTCATCCACACCCGGCCCGTCGAAGCTGACGACGCGGCGGATGCGCCCCTGCAAGTCCGCCTTGGTGTGCGCGGCGGCGTAGACGGCGAGGTTGCCGCCCTTGCTGTGACCCGTCACGATGACGTCACCCGCATCCTGCATCAGGTGGCGTTCAAGGTACTTTTGCGCCGCCGCCTGCGCCGGAACAGGGCTTTCAAACGACATAGCAAAATCCTCCCGCCAGCCGGTCAGACTGCCGTCCGTGCCGCGGAAGGCAATAATATGCGTTCCGTCGGGCAAGTCCACTGTCATGGCTGCGAACTGGATTTCGTCATTGAGGACGGATACCGCGTCGCGCACCGTCAATGCCCCAAAGCGGCTGCTTTTCGCGATTTGCTGAAGCAGTCGGCGGCACTCGCCCCGGAAATGGTCGTCCGGGTCATCGGGCGGAACAGATTTCGCGCACTGGGCGAAGACTTGCGTTTCCGCGGGCAGGTCGATGTAAGACAGTGCCGCCATCACGAGGGTATCAAGGTCATTGGCGGGATCAGCGGCGAAGGGAAGATCGCCGCGCCAAGTGATGTAATCGGGCAAGTAGGACATTGCTTTGCCACCTCCCAAAGCAGATGAGGGTTTTTTCTGTATTGTTGTTCCTTTCGTTTGAGGTTCTATGAAACTGGTATTTTTCATGCAGAGGGTTTCGCCTCTGCGGAGGGGACAAGGGGACAATGAAAACAGACGAAGTCTGCGGTCGCCCCCTTGACCCCTTCGCAGTCCTCCACCATGCCACTTGATTTGTAATTGAAGGTTTTCTTTTTAGGGTCGTACTTTCCCATATGAACCGAAGGTTCTTTGGATAAACACGCGGAAGAAGTATGATAGTGTCACCAACTGAATCGCGCGGAAGGGTCAAGGGAGGGGACTTCGTCCCGTTTCA
>OKRU01001824.1_pt1 | contig 20435 bp, 13 predicted proteins | sample 1601131 | NCBI WGS metagenome assembly OKRU01 (sample SAMEA3541558, study PRJEB24748) | human gut metagenome | biome: human gut; feature: human-associated habitat; material: faeces | place: China | collected 2012
AACCTTGGTGTAGAATTAAAGAATAATGTGAAAAAAGCATGGTGGCAGAAGTTCGTTCAGGAATGCCCATACAATGTCGGTCTGGACAGTGCCATTCTGATGAATCCGCAGACTTGGGTCGCTTCCGGTCACCTTGGCGGCTTCTCTGACCCGCTCATGGACTGCAAAGCCTGCAAAACTCGCCACAGAGCAGATAACTTGATTGAAGACTTTGACGGTACAAATCCTGCTGGCTGGTCGAATGAAGAAATGATGAACTACATCCGGGAAAAGCAGATTCCGTGTCCAAATTGCGGAAAGTCTGATTTCACTGACATTCGGCAGTTTAACTTGATGTTCAAGACCTTCCAGGGCGTTACAGAAGACTCTAAGTCGGAACTGTATCTGCGTCCGGAAACGGCTCAGGGTATTTTTGTAGACTTCGCAAACATCCAGAGAACCACTCGGAAAAAAGTTCCGTTCGGCGTTGGTCAGATCGGGAAATCTTTCCGGAACGAAATTACACCAGGTAACTTCATCTTCCGTGTTCGGGAATTTGAACAGATGGAACTGGAATTCTTCTGCAAACCAGATACTGACCTCGAATGGTTCCAGTATTGGAGAGGCTACTGCAAGGACTTCCTGCTGAATCTGGGCATCAAGGAAGAAAACTTGCGGCTGCGTGACCACGATGCAGAAGAACTCTGCTTCTATTCTAAGGCAACCACCGACTTTGAATATCGCTTTGCATTTGGTTGGGGCGAACTGTGGGGTGTTGCAGACCGTACCAATTACGACTTGACGCAGCACATGAACCACAGCGGCAAGTCTATGGAATACTTCGATCCGGAAGAAAACCGCAAGTATATTCCATATGTCATTGAACCGTCTTTGGGTGTAGAACGTCTGTTCTTGTCCATCGTAACAGAAGCATATGATGAAGAAGTTGTTGACGCAGAAAAGAATGATACTCGTGTTGTCATGCATTTCCATCCGGCACTTGCTCCGTATAAGGCTGCAATCCTGCCGCTGTCTAAGAAGCTGAGTGCTAAGGCTCAGGAAGTCTATGCACAGCTCTCTAAGAAGTTCATGATTGACTTCGATGATACAGGTTCTATCGGTAAGCGGTATCGCCGTCAGGATGAAATCGGTACACCGTTCTGCATCACTTATGACTTCGATACCCTCGAAAAGGATAACTGCGTAACCGTTCGGAATCGGGATACTATGGAACAGGTTCGGATTCCAATTGCAGATCTGGAAGCTTATCTGAGCGAAAAGGTAGCCTTGTAAGCGATTATTCTTCTAACATTAAAAACAAAAACCGCCTGCTCAACGCATTTTGGTTGAGCAGGCGGTTTTCCATATTCTGCATTCAAGTTTTCGGTTTCTTTTTCCCCGAAAACGGATTCCTTCATTTCCGACGCAGCTGTTTCAACTTGTCAAAAAAGTTTTCCCGTTTGCTATGATTCTTTTCATCCAAAGAATTATCGAAATCTTGCAGCAATTCTTTCTGCTTCTTCGAAAGTTTCTTCGGTACTTCTACATTCACGGTTACATACTGGTCACCACGGGCATCCCGCCGCAGCAGTTTCACACCCTTACCACGCAGACGGAATTTTGTTCCGCTCTGTGTACCTTCCGGAATGGTATACTTTACATCTCCGTCAATGGTCGGCACAGTGATTTCTGCACCTAAAACTGCCTGTGCATAGGTAATCGGAATGTCACAATAAATATCGCTGCCCTCCCGTTCAAACAACGGATGGGACATCATTTCTACTGTTACATAAACATCACCAGCAGAACCACCGTTCAAGCCAGCATCGCCCTTGCCGCTAATACGGATGGTTTCGCCATCATTGATGCCTGCCGGAATATTCAATTCCAGATTCGCAGTCGAACGAATCCGTCCGCTGCCTTTACACTTGCTGCACGGGTTGGTAACGATTTCACCCCGTCCGCCGCAACGGCTACATACACGGGTACTCGAAATGACACCAAATGGTGTCCGCTGGTTGGTCTTGACACTGCCTCGGCCATTGCATTCCGGACAAACCTGCTTTTTCGTATTGCTGTCTGCACCTGTTCCGTGACACTGCGGACAAGCATCCATGTGTGCAAAGCTGATGGTTTTCTTTACACCCTGACAAGCTTCCATAAAGCTGATCCGAACATTGCTGTGAATATCGCCGCCCCGTCTTGGTGCGTTTGCATTTGCTGCGGCACTTCTTCCACCGCCGCCGCCAAAGCCGCCGAATCCACCGAAAATGCTCTCGAAAATATCGCCCATGTCGCCAAAGCCGCCGAAATCGCCTGCTCCGCCGCCAGCTCCGGCAAAGTTCGGGTCTACACCAGCATGCCCAAACTGGTCATATCTTGCCCGTTTGTCTGCATCTGACAAAACACCATACGCTTCGTTGACTTCCTTAAACTTTGCCTCTGCTTCTTTATCCCCTGGGTGAAGATCCGGATGGTACTTTCTCGCCATGGTCTTAAAGGCTTTTTTGATTTCCTCTTCTGAAGCACCCTTCTGCAATCCCAGCACTTCGTAATAATCCCGTTTTTCTTCTGCCATCGTCCCCAGCTCCTTCCATTCTATTCTTGATACTCCAGTTCAAATATATCTGCTATTTAAAATCTGCAATTTCTAAATTTCACCAAAAACACAACATGCGGGACGAATGCTGTGTATCCGTCCCGTATGCCGTTCGTTTTTTCACGTTTCTGTGAAATTAAACTTCCTTATAATCTGCGTCAATGACATCATCATCGCCGCCATTGTTTTTGCCGCTGTTGTCTGCTTCGCCAGTTGCTGCACCGCCCATATCCGGATTGCCCTGTGCAGCACCTGCCTGCTGATACAGCTTGGAGGACAGGTCATACAGAGCCTTCTGGAGGTCTTCGCTCTTCTGCTTGATCAGAGCAGTATCCGTTCCCTTCAGAGCTTCCTTCAGATCATTGCACTTGCTCTCTACGTCAGCCTTTTCAGAAGCTGAAACCTTGTCGCCCAGTTCTTCCAATGTGCTTTCGCACTGCATTACCATGTTTTCAGCGTTGTTCTTGGTGTCAACTTCGTCCTTCCGCTTCTTGTCTTCTTCTGCATAAGCTTCCGCTTCCTTAACAGCCTTGTCGATATCGTCCTTGGACATGTTGGTAGAAGAAGTAATGGTGATGTTCTGTTCCTTGCCAGTACCCAAATCCTTTGCGGAAACGTGTACGATGCCGTTTGCGTCAATATCGAACGTAACTTCGATCTGCGGAACACCACGACGAGCCGGTGCGATACCATCCAGACGGAATGTACCCAGCTGCTTGTTATCCTTTGCAAATTCCCGTTCGCCCTGCAGAACGTTGATGTCTACAGCTGTCTGGTTATCCGCAGCAGTGGAGAAAATCTGGCTCTTTTTGGTCGGGATGGTGGTATTTCTTTCAATAATCTTGGTGCAAACACCGCCCATGGTTTCCAGACCCAAAGACAACGGGGTTACATCCAACAGCAACAGACCATCCTTGACATCGCCGCCGAGGACACCGCCCTGATATGCTGCACCCAATGCAACGCATTCATCCGGATTAATGCCCTTGAACGGTTCTTTGCCCAGCATCCGGCGAACAGCTTCCTGTACAGCCGGGATTCTGGAAGAACCACCAACCATCAGAACTTTGTTCAGTTCAGAACTGCTCAGACCACTGTCAGACAATGCCTGCTTTACCGGACCCATGGTTGCTTCAACCAAATCCTTGGTCAGTTCGTTGAACTTTGCAACGGTCAAAGTCATATCCAAATGCTTCGGGCCAGTTGCATCAGCAGTGATGAACGGCAGGTTGATGTTGGAAGAAGTCGTTGCAGACAATTCAATCTTTGCCTTTTCTGCGGCTTCCTTCAAACGCTGCATAACCATCTTATCGGTAGAAAGGTCAATGCCTTCTGTCTTCTTAAATTCAGAAACGATCCAGTCAATAATTCTCTGGTCGAAGTCATCACCGCCGAGGTGGTTGTTACCAGCGGTAGCCAGTACCTGCTGAACACCGTCACCCATTTCAATGATGGATACATCGAACGTACCACCGCCGAGGTCGTAAACCATAACCTTCTGGTCGTCTTCCTTATCAATTCCATAAGAAAGTGCTGCTGCGGTCGGTTCGTTGATGATTCTCTTTACAGTCAAGCCTGCAATCTGTCCTGCATCCTTGGTTGCCTGACGCTGTGCATCGGTGAAGTATGCCGGAACGGTAATAACAGCTTCTGTTACCGGAGCACCCAGATAAGCTTCTGCATCTGCTTTCAGCTTTTGCAGAATCATTGCGGAGATTTCCTGCGGAGTATACTTCTTGCCGTCAATTTCTACCTTGTAATCAGAACCCATGTGACGCTTGATGGAGGAAATGGTGCGTTCCGGATTGGCAACTGCCTGCCGCTTTGCAACCTGACCAACCAGACGTTCGCCGTTCTTGGTGAAACCAACAACAGATGGGGTGGTTCTTGCACCTTCTGCGTTCGGGATTACGACTGCGTTACCGCCTTCCATAACAGCGACGCAAGAGTTTGTTGTACCCAAGTCAATACCAATAATCTTTCCCATAATAAAATCTTCCTTTCCTCATTCGTTCAGGTTGCTGAACGAAGTAACATTACAAATTAAAATGATGGTTTTTTACTGCTTTCGCAGCGAACCTTTATCAAAAACGCTTATTCAGCGTGTTGTCCGGAAGACGTTGCTTCCGGCTGCTCGGTAGTGGATTCTGCCGCTTTGCAGGCGGCAGCTGGTTTCTATACAGAAACTGCAACCATTGCCGGACGAATCAGCCGATCTCCCAGCAGGTAACCCTTCTGGTAAATCTGGCAAACCTTGTTTTCTTCAAAATCGGTGTCATCCATCTGCTTGATGGCGTTGTGCAGATTCGGGTCAAATTCAACGCCAACTTCTGCAATTTCTTTGACACCCATCTGTTCCAGTGCCTTTTGCAACTGGCTGAACGTCATTTCAATGCCCTTCTTATAGGTTTCATCGCTGCACGCTGCATCCATGGCACGTTCAAATGTATCAACGACGGTCAGCAGGGACTTGATGCAATCTGCTTTCGCATCGCCGTAAATCTTTTTCTTTTCTTCGGTTGTACGATTTCGGTAGTTCTGGTACTCTGCCATCAGTCGCAAGTGCTGATCCTTGTGATCTGCCAACGCTGCTTCGGCTTTTTCCAGTGCTGCTTTCAGCTCCTTCTTCTTCATATGCTGATCTTCTTCCGTTGTAGATTCCGCTTCCGCTGCTGCGGTTTCCGGCTGTTCAGCAGATTCTGTTGCGGTCGTTTCTTCTGCTGCTGTTGCTTCTGCCGTTTTTGCGGTTTCCTGTGCGGTTTCTTGTGCTTCCGCCTGTTGATTCTTTTCCGTATTCGGTTCCATTCAGCGTCCCTCCTATTCGTTGTCCGCTTCGTCATCCTCTTCGGAAATCAGATGCGAAAGCTTTTCGGTAAAATATTCAATATAAGGAATAATCTTCGCATAATCCAGTCGCATTGGCCCAATGACACCCAGCGACCCGACCGCTTGTTCTCCCTTTTGGTACTTCGAAACAATCATGCTGGAATTGCCGATGACGAACCGATCGCCCTCTTCGCCAAAGACCACTTTAACGCCGTTAAACGAATCATCCAGCAGCCCACGCAATTCATTTTTGTGGGAAATAAACTGCACCACTTCTGCTTGGTTTAAATCCTGACAGGAGAGCAGGTTCTGTTCTCCGCTGACATAAACTTTATTCTTCTGCAAATCCCGGGACATCTCACAAACGCCCTGTACCAGCGGTGACAATGCCATCATATAAGCACTCACGGCGGTAATCATTTGTTCCATGCGTTCTTCGGATAAATCCGAAATGGAAACGCCCTGCAAGTTTTCTTCCATGAAGTTCCGGAAGAACTGCATATTTTCTTCGGTCAAGTCGAATTCCAATCGGCAAGCTTTATTTTTAATCGTACCGTTTGAAGTAATCAGCAAGACGACATAGAGCCGTTTTCCGGTTGGGATGACTTCCACCTTAGAAATGACAGAATATTTCGGTGCAAAATCAGAAACCACAGTGGCACATTTCGTTACTTCTGAAAGTGCAGTGGTGGCACTCTGAATCAGCAGATCTTCGGTCAGCTGGGATTCATCCCCCAGCATCGCATCCAAACGCTTCCGTTCGGCATCCGACAGCGAACCTTGTTCTACTACCTCATCAATATAAAACCGATATCCGCTGTATGTGGGGACTCTGCCGGCGGAGGTATGCGGCTGTTCCAAATAGCCCAGCTCCTCCAACACCGCCATATCATTCCGCACGGTTGCGGCGGATACATGAATTTGCGGCAGCTGAGAAATCATTTTCGACCCGACCGGCTCGCCTGTTTGAATATACGCTTCTACCACTGCAAGCAGCACGTTTTTCTTTCTGGCATCCAATCTGATCGCTCCTTTCTCTCTGCTTCGCTGGCAGCTTTTGCTTTTAAGTGTTAGCACTCATTCTCTCTGAGTGCTAATATAAATTTATCACGATTCCAGTAAATTGTCAAGCGGTTTTGAAAAATTTGTAGGACTGCACAATAAAACTTCTATTTTTAACAAATTATTATACAAGTTTAATAGTTTTGTGCCCATGCTGCCCCATACAATCCCTGTTTTTTCCGACAAGATGGCATTAGCATCCCACGATTTTGGACAATCATACAGGTACATCAGATTCTTTTTCTGCTTTTCATCAAACAAAAACCGGCATTCTTGAAAAAAATGCCGGTTTTTCTTGGTTTTCGGTGAATGAATGGTTAAATACAGAACACGCCGCCCTGTTCTGGTGCTTGGTTCAAAACATCCTGCAAGGTGATATGGTCGAGATAGTCGTTGATGACATGATATAGTCCTTTCCAGACAGGCAGCGTGATACAATGGTCGGCACGTTCACAGTTGACGGTATCTCCCTGTAGACAGGCAACGGGGGCAAGGTCACCTTCTGTCAGGCGTAAAATCTCCCCGACTGTATAGGCATCCGGTGATTTTGCAAGCCGATAGCCGCCCTGATAGCCTCGATTCGTTCGCAGCATGCCCGTACGGTTTAAAAGTGGGACAATCTGTTCCAGATATTTCTTGGAAATGCCCTGCCGGTCTGCAATGTCTTTCAGCGAAACAAATCCCTCGTTTTGATGGATGGCAAGATCCAGCATCATCCGCAGTGCATAACGACCTTTGGTTGAAATTTTCAAGTGGGTTTCCTCCTTTCCGATTCTCGGTACAATCGTTTCTGTATAATTGTTTTATTATACCACAAAACCTATCAGATTGCAAGGTGCTTTCAGAGAATGAAGGTATGTTTTGTGAGGGGAGCGGTTTATACCGAAATGCTGCTCTTAGGAAAACCAATTGCGATGCTTTCGATTTTCTCTTAGATTTTCGTTCCATCTCATTGTACAATTGTACAGTTTCATTTGCTTCGCAAACGTGGGCTGCTCGCCCACACCTCGGCAGCATTTTTGAAAAACTGCTGCACCGAAAAACTTTTTCGTTGCCTGCGGCTCATATCCTACAACCAATCATGTTTCATCCGATTTTTGATTTGCTTGCATCATAATCGCTAAAACATCCTGCATCTGCTCCAGTGGTAATCGCTTTGGCTCTAACTTTACACCAATATACGGCTTCTGCATCCCATTAAAGACGATTTTCCCCCGATAGGCACACGCCAATGCGGTAATCTGTTCCTGTGTTGGATGTTCGATATAAAAATAGAGTGTTTGATTTCGCTGCGTGATTTCTGTAATGCCCAGCTGTGCCGCCCGATTTCGCAATAATGCCACAGTCAGTAAGCCCAAAATTGCCTTCGGCGGTTCTCCATAGCGGTCAATCAGTTCATCCAGCAATTCCGACTGGTCTTCTTCTGTAGTAATTGCTGCAATCTTGCGGTAAATATCCAGCCGCTGGCTCAGGCTTTCTATATAGGTTTCCGGAATGTGGGCTTCCATCTGTACATCGACCACACATTCTGCGGTTTTCTGAATCGGTTCGCCCTTTTCCTCTGCAATCGCTTCATTCAACAGCTGCAAATACATTTCGTAGCCAACTGCCTCCATATGTCCGTGCTGTCTGCCGCCCAGCAAGCTGCCTGCTCCTCGAATTTCCAAATCTCGCATGGCAATCTGAAAACCGCTGCCAAACTGCGTAAATTCCCGCATTGCAGTCAACCGCTTTGCAGCCTCTTCCGAAAGCACCTGATCTCGCCGAAATGTAAAATAGGCATATCCTCTGCGGTTGGAACGTCCCACTCTGCCCCGCAACTGGTAAAGCTGCGACAAGCCGAAACAATCCGCCCGTTCAATAATCAAGGTATTGACGTTCGGCACGTCTACACCCGTTTCAATAATCGTGGTGCAAATCAAAATATCGATCTCATATTCTACCAGCTGCCGCCAAATTTCTGTTAATTCCTTTTCATCCATCTGCCCATTTGCAATTGCAATTCGAGCTTCTGGCATGACCTCCTGCAATTTGGCTGCGGTCTGCGGCATGGTTTCCACCCGATTGTGGATATAATAAACCTGTCCGCCCCGTTTCAGTTCTCGCCGCATCGCCTGCACCAAAACGCCTAAATGATATTCCATGACACAGGTCTGCACTGGATAACGGTCTTGCGGCGGCTCTGCAATTACAGACATATCCCGAATCCCACTCATTGCCATATTCAAAGTACGGGGAATCGGCGTTGCAGAGAGCGTCAGCATATCCACACCCGGAAACATCTCCTTGAATTTTTCCTTGTGGGCAACGCCAAACCGCTGTTCTTCGTCTACAATCGCAAGCCCCAGTGCTTTGAACTGGACATCTTTCTGCACAACCCGATGCGTTCCAATCACCAAATCTGCAACACCCGAACGAATCTTTTTCAGATTCTCCTTGGTCTGTTTCGGCGAATTATAACGGGACAGCAGAACAATATTTACCGGAAATGTTTCAAACCGCCGCAAGGCAGTCTGATAGTGCTGCATTGCCAGAACCGTCGTTGGCACTAAAATAACACACTGTTTTCCACTTAAAATGCACTTCATTGCTGCTCGCAGGGCAACTTCTGTCTTTCCAAATCCAACATCTCCGCATAGCAGACGATCCATTGGACGGGAACGCTCCATATCTGCCTTAATCTCTGCAATGGATTGCAGTTGGTCATCTGTTTCAATATACGGGAATCGTGCTTCAAAGTCGGTCTGTTCCCGACTATCCGGATAAAAGGCAAATCCCTGACTTTTCTCCCGTTTTGCATAGAGTTCCGTTAATTCCTTTGCCATATCCTTGACGGCATGCTTAACATTGTTTCGGGTTTTTTGCCACTCTACGGAGGAGAGTCGATTCAGTTTTACACCGCTGTCATCCCGTCCGCTAATGTATCTGGAAACCAAATCCATTTGTGTAACCGGAACATAGAGGTTTTCATTTCCTCGATACTGGATGGTGATATAATCCTTGGTCATACCCTCCAGTTCCAACTTTCGGATGCCCAAAAACCGCCCGATTCCGTGCGTTGCATGGACGACCAAATCGCCCGGTGTCAAATCAGATAGGCTGTGGAGGGCTGCTCCTTCTTTATGAATCCGGCGTTTTCGACTGCCAGCACGCATTGTTCTGCCCTGTGTCATGACTACAAGATTTGTTTCTGGGCAGTAATATCCGCCGGACAAGCTGCCTGTTCGCAGGTAGACTGTATCCGGCAGCCACTCTGTTTCTCCCTCTGCCAGTTTGCAGGGAATGCCGCTCTCCTGCAAATCGTTCTGCAGAATCGGCAAGGTTTTTTCACTGCCTGCCAGCAAGAAAATCGTACTGTGCTGCTCCAGATAGCTTTTCAAATCTTCAATTAACTGCCGGAGTTCGCCGCCCCACGGAGAAAGCTGCACCCATTCCATGGAAAGCAGTTTTTCATAGGCAACATGTGTGCCACCCTGCAAAAACTGATTCGCATAGATACAGAACCGTTTTGAAAGCCGCTCCTGTAGAACTTCCGGCTCTTGATAATAACCGTCCAGCCCTCGGCAGAGTACACCGTCTTCCAACAGCACTTTACCGTCCTCCCGATGGCGGGAAAGCAATGCCCGTGCAGTTTCTGCAATGGAACTGTATTCACTGAGCAGAACTGTTGAAAAACCGTAATCGGTCAGCAGTGCAGGTGTTTCATGAATCAAGGGGTAATATTTATCAATCTGCACCAAATCCAGCCCATCTTCCAACTGCTGTGCCTCTTGTAAAAGATGTTCTTTTGCAACAGCTGCATATTTTCCACGCAGCGTTTTTGCATGGCTGCGAATGCGTTCTGTTAGTTCTTCCGGTGGGCAGAGCGTTTCTTTCGCTGGAATCAGCATCATTTCAGAAACCGACTCTGTTCGGCGTTGGGTCTGCGGGTCGAAAAACGAAATCGTATCCACTTCTTCATCCCAAAATTCCATTCGGTATGGCTGTGGTGCTTGTGCCGAAAAAATATCAACAATTGCCCCCCGAATGGAGAATTGCCCTGCACCTTCTACCGCTTCGCAGTGCTGATAGCCCATAGAAATCAACTTCTTCCGGAGCGTATCCATTGGGATGGTATCACCGTTTTTCAAGGTCAAGCTTTCCTGCTGAAGCTGTTCCGGCGGAATGACAGGCTGCATCAGGGCTTCGATACTGGCAGCAACTACCGAGCAGGTTTTCTGCTGCAAGGCAGAGAGTACGCCCAGACGGGCATGTACATAGGCAGTGGAAACGCCCTCTGCTGGGGCAAAGACCAATTCCTTGGAAGGAAACAGCAATGCCGTCTGTGGGTCGTTGGTCATTGTGTTGATATCCGCACAAAGGCGGCGTGCCTCTGCTTCTTCTCCGGTCAGAATCAAAACAGGCTGTTCCGGACTGGAGAGCGTCAGGGCAAGCTGTGCTTTCTGCACCATTGCACAGCCAGTCAGGGCAACGGGAGAACAACCTTCTTGTCTTGCCCGTTGCAGCTGTCGGAACGCCTGCATCTGTTGCATGGTTGTTTCAAAAAATGGCATTGGAATCTCCTTTCAAAGGGATGGGTACGGCAAATGTGGTTTGCCTTGGGTTGGTGAATGGAATATTGGTGGCTTGTCTTAGGAAAACCACCTGCGTACAGTTCGGCAAGGCTGGGGCACATTCCCAGCTTGCCTTGGGAATCGCAATTGCCCCTGAAACCTTGTCTAACATTGCAGTCTTTCAACTTTGAAGGCAATTGCGATTCTTCCGATTCTCTCTTAGATTTTTGTTACGTTTCATTGTGCAGTTCCGATTTGCTTCGCAAATGTGGGCTGCTCGCCCACACCTCGGCAGCATTTTTGAAAAACTGCTGCACCGAAAAACTTTTTGTTTGCCTGCGGCTCGATTTATAATCCCCTGCTCTTCTCTTAATGACTATATTGCGACATTGCTTCTTCAATCTTTCCGTTTACAATCAATTCCGCTGCTTTTCCTGCCTGCTCAAACGCCTGCTGCATAGCTTCTCGATCGCTCTCTGGAAACTTCCCCAAAACCCAATCTGCTAAATTATAATCTTTCCGTGGCTTCTCGCCAACCCCGATTTTTACTCTTGGAAATTCTTCCGAACCCAACAGAGCAATGATACTCTTAATCCCATTATGTCCGCCAGAACTGCCCTTTCGGCGAATCCGAATCTTCCCCGGCGGTAAAGAAATATCATCATACAACACCAGCACCCGTTCCGGCGGAATCTTATAGAACTCCGCTGCGGCAGCAACTGCTTCTCCACTGTTGTTCATGTATGTTGCTGGCTTCATAAAAAAGCAGCGTGTTTCTCCCAGCATACCATCTCCGCAGTCTGACCGAAATTTCATCGTAGACAGAGAAATTTCATGCTGTTTTGCCAACTGCGTAATGGCTAAAAATCCGGCATTGTGCCGGGTTTCTGCATATTCTAAACCGGGATTCCCCAGCCCGACTACCAGCCAGGTCGGTTTCCCCATTTTGTGCGATTCGCCCTCAATCTGCTTGAATAAATCAAAAATACCCATAGTTCCTCATTTCTCTCCATAACCCACAGAAGCGGCATCTGCCGAGGCAAATGCCGCAAGTGCGGTGGATTTTATTGTTTCTGTAATGGGACGGTTTCCCATTAGTTCTTATTCTTATCTTCCGGGAACAGCTTGCTCTTCAGTTTCTTCAGGCTGTAGCCTTCCTTTACCTTCAAGTCTGCACGCTCTACTGCCAATGCGTAATCCGGAACATCCTTTGTAACGGTTGAACCAGCTGCCGTATAAGCACCCTTACCCAGTTTCACCGGTGCAATCAGGTTCGTATTACAGCCGATAAAGCAGTTATCACCAATCACGCAACGATTCTTTTTAATGCCATCATAGTTGACGGTTACTGTTCCGCAGCCGAAGTTGACCTTCTTTCCGACATCGCTGTCACCGACATAAGTCAGGTGAGCAATTGCGGTGCTTTCGCCAACAACAGAATTCTTGACTTCTACAAAGTCCCCAATTTTAACGCCGCTGCGAATGTGCGAATTCGGGCGGATATGTACAAATGGCCCAATCTTAACGGAATCTTCAATCACAGATTCATACGCCTGTACATAGTTCAGAATGACATATTCGCCTACAACGCAATTTTCAATCACGCAGTTCGGGCCAATCGTGCTTCTTGCACCGATTTTCGTTCTGCCCTTGAGCTGTGTACCCGGCAAAATCGTGGTTTCTGCTCCGATTTCAACGTCTTTTCCAATGATGATACCGTCTGTATTGATGAAGTTGACACCGTTCTCCATGTGCTTCTCCAGCACCTTCCAGCGTGCAACTTCGTTCAAATGCAGCAAGTCTTTCCGAGTATTTGCTCCCAGCACTACATCTGTATTTTCTGTGAGATATGCACCGGCTTTCTTGCCCTGCTCCAAAGCCAGACCAATGGTATCCGTCAGGTAATATTCACCCTGTACATTCGACTGGGACAAACCTTTCAGCAGTGTCAGCAGGTCTGCTGTCCGGAACCAATACGCACCGGAATTGACTTCCTGAATCTGCCGCTGTGCATCGGTGGCATCCTTTTCTTCTACGATGGCAGCAATGCCCGTTTCACTTCTCAGGATTCTGCCATAGCCGAACGGGTTGTCCAGCTTTGCGGTGATGACCGTAACCGCATTGCCCTGTGCAGTGTGCAGCTGATATGCCTGCTGGATGGTTTCGCTGTCCATAAACGGAGCATCCCCACACAATACTAAGGTATTGCCGTCCGGATTTTCCTCCAGAACCGGCACTGCCTGCATCACAGCGTGTCCCGTTCCGAGCCGCTCTGCCTGCAAAACGGTCTTGTATTTATTGTTTAAGTAATGTTCGATAAACTGCGATTTATAACCTGTTACGACACAGATATTTCTCAGGTCTGCTGCTTCACAAGCCTGTACGACCCAGCCCAGCATTGGCACGCCCAATACTTCCAGCATTGGCTTCGGAATGGCTGCCTTCATCCGGCTGCCATGACCGCCGGCTAAGATTACAACTTGATCCATGATTCTTTGTTCCTCCTGCAAAACTTCATGTTTTACCGCTTTTTACCAAAATTTCAGTAAAAAAGCGTACTACTTATAGTATGACAAAATTTTGAAAAAAATGCAAGCCTTTTTGCCAAAAAAAAATTTGTCTTGTTATTTTTGTATAAGTTGCCATAAAAATCGGGGTGTATTTTTTTGAAAATATGTATGGTATTTTCCTGTGAGATATGTTATAATAGAGTTGAGGGTCGGTTGACAGGAAGAAACTGCCATTTCTCTCCTGCCGTTTGCCGCTTCACAAACGCCGTACCCACAAAAATATTTGAATCAAATTTGGAGGTAGTTACCAATGGCAAACAAATGGGTTTATATGTTCAGCGAAGGCAACATGACCATGCGGAACTTGCTCGGAGGCAAGGGGGCAAACCTGGCTGAAATGACCACAATCGGTCTTCCGGTACCGCAGGGCTTCACCATCACCACAGAAGCTTGTACCCAGTACTATGAAGATGGCCGCAAGATCAACGACGAAATCATGACACAGGTTATGGACGGCGTTAAGAAGATGGAAGAAATCAACGGCAAGAAGTTCGGCGATAAGAAGAACCCGCTGCTGGTTTCCGTTCGTTCTGGTGCTCGTGCTTCCATGCCGGGTATGATGGACACCATCCTGAACCTCGGTCTGAATGATGACGTTGTTGCTGCAATGATCGAAGGCAATCCGGATCCGGCTTTTGAACGGTTCGTATATGACTCTTATAGAAGATTCATTCAGATGTTCTCCGACGTTGTTATGGAAGTTGGTAAGAAGTACTTCGAACAGCTGATCGACAAGATGAAGGAAGAAAAGGGCGTAAAGTTCGACGTAGAACTGACTGCTGCTGATCTGAAGACTCTGGCTGAACAGTTCAAGGCTGAATACAAGAAGCAGCTGGGTTCTGACTTCCCGTCTGATCCGGTTGAACAGCTGAAGCTTGCAATCGAAGCTGTATTCCGTAGCTGGGACAACCCGAGAGCAAACGTTTACCGTCGTGACAACGATATTCCGTATTCTTGGGGTACTGCTGTTAACGTAATGCCGATGGTATTCGGTAACCTGAACAACGAATCCGGTACTGGTGTTGCATTTACCCGTGACCCAGCAACTGGTGAAAAGAAGCTGATGGGTGAATTCCTGATCAACGCACAGGGCGAAGACGTTGTTGCCGGTGTTCGGACTCCGATGCCGATCGCACAGATGGAACAGGAATTCCCAGAAGCATACGCTGAATTCATTCAGGTTTGCAAGACACTGGAAGACCACTATCACGATATGCAGGATATGGAATTCACAGTAGAAAACAAGAAGCTGTACATGCTGCAGTGCCGGAATGGTAAGAGAACCGCTCAGGCTGCTCTCCAGATCGCTTGCGACCTCGTAGATGAAGGCCACAAGACCGAAGAAGAAGCTGTTCTGATGATCGATCCGAGAAACCTCGACACCCTGCTCCACCCGCAGTTCGATGCAAAGGCTCTGAAGGCTGCTACACCGATCGGCAAGGGTCTGGGTGCTTCTCCGGGTGCTGCTTGCGGTAAGGTTGTATTTACTGCTGACGATGCAGAAACTTGGAATGCTAAGGGCGAAAAGGTTGTTCTGGTTCGTCTGGAAACTTCTCCGGAAGACATCACCGGTATGAAGGCTTCTCAGGGTATCCTGACTGTTCGTGGCGGTATGACTTCTCACGCTGCCGTTGTTGCTCGTGGTATGGGTACTTGCTGCGTATCCGGTTGCGGCGACATCAAGATGGACGAAGAAAACAAGAAGTTTGAACTGGCTGGCAAGACCTTCACAGAAGGCGACTATATCTCGATCGATGGTTCTACTGGTAACATCTATGACGGTATCATCCCGACTGTTGATGCTTCTATCACTGGTACATTCGGCAGAGTTATGGGCTGGGCAGACAAGTACAGAACCATGAAGGTTCGTACCAATGCAGATACTCCGGCTGACGCTAAGAAGGCTCGGGAACTGGGTGCTGAAGGTATCGGTCTGTGCCGTACCGAACACATGTTCTTCGAAGCTGACAGAATCGCAGCATTCCGTGAAATGATCTGCTCTGACACCGTTGAAGAAAGAGAAGCTGCTCTGGCTAAGATCGAACCGATGCAGCAGGGCGACTTTGAAGCTCTGTACGAAGCTCTGGAAGGCAACCCGGTTACCATCCGGTTCCTGGATCCGCCGCTCCACGAATTCGTACCGACTGAAGAAGAAGATATCAAGAAGCTGGCTGATGCACAGGGCAAGACTGTTGATCAGATCAAGGCAATCATCGCTTCTCTGCACGAATTCAACCCGATGATGGGTCACCGTGGCTGCCGTCTGGCTGTTACTTATCCGGAAATCGCTAAGATGCAGACCAAGGCAATCATCAAGGCTGCCATCAACGTAAAGGCTAAGCACCCGGATTGGACTGTAAAGCCGGAAATCATGATCCCGCTGGTTGGCGATGTAAAGGAACTGAAGTTCGTAAAGAAGGTTGTTGTTGAAACTGCTGACGCTGAAATCGCTGCTGCTGGTTCTGACCTGACTTATGAAGTTGGTACGATGATCGAAATCCCGAGAGCTGCTCTGACTGCTGACGAAATCGCTAAGGAAGCTGACTTCTTCTGCTTCGGTACAAACGACCTGACTCAGATGACTTACGGCTTCTCTCGTGACGATGCTGGTAAGTTCCTCGGTGCTTACTATGATGCTAAGATCTTCGAAAGCGATCCGTTCGCTAAGCTGGATCAGACTGGCGTTGGCAAGCTGATGAAGATGGCAATCGAACTGGGCAAGCCGGTAAACAGCAAGCTCCACTGCGGTATCTGCGGCGAACACGGTGGCGACCCGACCTCCGTTGAATTCTGCCACGAAATCGGTCTGGACTATGTTTCCTGCTCTCCGTTCCGTGTTCCGATTGCAAGACTGGCTGCTGCTCAGGCTGCAATCAAGAACAAGTAAGATTAAACTGTTCGTGAAATTCTTTCTTTTTTGCAAAAAAGTACCCATTCGCATAAAAACCTTATAACCTCACTCCCCGTTCGTATTTGAAAAAATACGCACAAAACGAATCCCGACACTCGTTGGGTTATCTTTCGATAGACCGTGAAACCGTATGGTGTCCAGCGGACAAGCTGGAACCATGCGGTTTCTTTTTTTCGTTTTCCACAGTGTTTTCCACTTTCCAACAGCAATGTGTCCAAAATAATTTCCACCGTTTTGTGCAAAACAGAAAAACCATTGAATTGCTTGTTGACAGGCTCGACAAGATGTGTTAGAATGAAGCCATACGGTGTTCGATGTACAGTCGCACCGTTTTTGGCACAACCCGAATGACCCGATTTTTGAAATACATTGCAGCGGCTCGGAAATTGCCTGCAATGAACATATCACAAAACATGGAAGAGAAAGGCCGCAGTTCGTTTACACGTTCTAACAGAGAGCACTTGCCATCGGCTGCAAGCAGTGCAGAACTGGAATTGACGGCACACCGTCTCCGAGTCTGCCCAATCCGCAGCGGCTTGCTCCCGTTATCGAGCATCCGAAAGACGCAGCCGTGCTTCTCATACAAGAAAAGACGGCGTGACTTCGGCGGCGTTCAGAACGTCCCTCCTGTAACAAAATCAGCAGGAGCGATGCGAAAGATTCGTCCTGCCATTTGCGTGAAGAAGGGTGGAACAGCGGCAGCTTATTTGCGATCGCCCCTTATCCTGTGGGAATCCCACGGATAAGGGGCATTTTTTTCACCCTGTTTTCCCCCAATCATTCGGCTTGCCAACCACTCGCAAATCTTACACATCCATTCAAATTTTATCATAAAGGAGTTTTTCAATCATGAGTCAACTGCAACTGAAAGACGGCAGTTTCCGGGAATTTACCCCTGGTCAGTCTGCCGCAGAAATTGTAAAAGGAATCGGCATGGGACTGTATAAGGCTGCTTGCTGCGTCAAGATTAACGGCGAAGTCTGTGACCTGCGTACCCCTGTTACTGAAGACTGCACCTTTGAAGTCTGCACCTTCGATGACCCAGACGGCAAGAAAACCTTCTGGCACACGGCTTCTCATGTCCTGGCTCAGGCTGTTAAGCGGCTGTATCCAAACGCAAAGCTTGCGATTGGTCCAGCAATCGACAGCGGTTTCTACTATGATTTCGATGTAGAAAAGCCGTTTACCGCAGAAGAACTGCGGAAAATCGAAGCAGAAATGAAGAAAATCGTCAAGGAAAATGCAGAACTGGAACAGTTCACACTCTCCCCAGACGAAGCCATTTCCTTCCTGAAAGAACAGGATGAACCGTACAAGGTAGAACTCTGTGAAGAACACGCTGGCAAGGGCGAACCGATTTCGTTCTATCGGCAGGGTGAATTTACTGACCTCTGTGCTGGCCCGCACCTGATGAAAACGGGTGTTATCAAGGCATTCAAGCTGCTCTCCTGCACCGGTGCTTACTGGAGAGGATCGGAAAAGAACAAGATGCTCTCTCGTGTTTATGCCATCGCTTTCCCGAAAGCTTCCATGCTGGATGAACATCTGAAGCAGCTCGAAGAAGCAAAAATGCGGGATCACAACAAGCTGGGCAGAGAACTGGAATACTTCACAACCGTTGACGTGGTTGGTCAGGGTCTGCCGGTTCTGCTTCCGAAGGGTGCAAGAGTCGTACAGCTGTTACAGCGTTGGGTCGAAGATGTGGAACAGTCCAAGGGCTGCCTGCTGACCAAAACACCGCTGATGGCAAAACGGGAATTCTACAAGATTTCTGGTCACTGGGATCACTATCTGGATGGCATGTTCATTCTGGGCGACCCATATGACGAAACTAAGGAATGTTTCGCTCTGCGTCCGATGACCTGCCCGTTCCAGTATCAGGTTTATTTGAATCGTGCTCGTTCCTATCGGGATTTGCCGATGCGGTTGGTAGAAACTTCTACCCTGTTCCGGAACGAAGACAGCGGCGAAATGCACGGCTTGATTCGTGTTCGGCAGTTCACCATCTCCGAGGGTCACTATATTCTCCGTCCAGATCAGCTGGAAGAAGAATTCAAGGGCTGTCTGGAACTGGCAAAGTACTTCCTCAGCACAGTTGGCTTGCTGGATGACTGCACTTTCCGGTTCTCTCAGTGGGATCCGGCAAACCCGAACAACAAATACGAAGGTACAAAGGAACAGTGGGAAGAAGCACAGCGTGTTATGGGCAACATCCTCGACCATCTCGGTTTGGATTACACCATCGGCATTGACGAAGCTGCCTTCTATGGTCCGAAGCTGGATATTCAGTATAAGAATGTTTACGGCAAGGAAGACACACTTGTTACCATTCAGATTGATATGCTGCTGGCTCATCGGTTTGGTATGTATTACACCGATACAGACGGACAGAAGAAGCTGCCGTATATCATTCACAGAACCTCTTTGGGCTGCTATGAACGGACACTGGCATACATGATTGAACACTTTGCTGGTGCAATGCCGTTGTGGATTGCTCCGGAACAGGTTCGCTTGATTCCGATTGCAGACCGTCACCTTGATTACACCTATGAAGTTCTGCATCAGTTGCAGGCTGCTGGTCTGCGGTGCGAAGTAGATAGCCGTGCGGAAAAGGTTGGCTATAAGATCCGTCAGGCAGTACTGGAAAAAGTGCCGTATATGATTACCATCGGCGACAACGAAGTGGAACAGAAAACGGTTGCATCGTGGCGCTGCCGTTCTCGCGTTACATGCATATTTTCACGGAGATACCCCTCATCTTCCTGCGCCGTTACAACCTGCGCTCGGGCGAAAAGGAGTCTTCCTACGATAATTTCCAGGTCGAGGCCTGCTCGCGCTGCGGCATCTGCATCGACCCCTGCCAGTTGCAGAGCGTGCTGGGCGTCGACGACGTGCAGTCGGTCTACTTCCTGCGCGACCGCCGTTACAACATGCTGCGCCTCCAGACGGCCGACAACTGCCTGATGTGCGGCCGCTGTGCCGAGAAATGCCCCGTCGGCATTGATCTCAACACGCTCCGCGTCAACTCGCGCGACAAGATGCACAACGTGCCCGACGAACGCCGCTACGGCTATTTCAGGGGTCTCGACCGCTCCGAAGGTGCGGGCAAGGTGGGCTATTTTGCGGGCTGCATGACCCTGCTGACGCCGCGCACGATGTCGGCGATGTCGGCGATCTTCGAGGCCGCGGGCGAGGAGGTCTGGTGGGCCGACCGCGAAGGCGGCGTCTGCTGCGGCCGGCCGCTCAAACTGGCCGGCGAGACCGATTCGGCGCGCAAGATGATGAAATACAATGCCGACCTGTTCCGCAAGCACGGCATCACGACGCTCGTCACGTCGTGCCCGATCTGCCTCAAGGTCTTCCGCGAGGATTACGACCTGCCGGGTATCGAGATCCTGCACCATTCGGAATATATCCTGCGGCTGATTCGTGCGGGCCGCCTTTCGCTGGAGCATGGCGCGACGCGTTTTACCTACCACGACCCCTGCGAACTGGGGCGCGGCAGCGGCATCTACGACGAGCCGCGTGCGGTGATCGAAGCCGTGGGCGAATTGCTCGAACCCGCCTCGACGCGCGAGAACGCCCTCTGCTGCGGCTCCTCGGTGGCCAATACGGCCATCTCCGACGGCCAGCAGGTGCAGATCGCCCGGTCGGTCGCCGCGCAGCTCGACGCCACGGGGGCCGAGGTGATCGTCACCGCCTGCCCGCTCTGCAAAAAGGCCATCGGCCGCGGCACGAAGAGCGAGGTGCGCGATCTGGCGGAGATCGTGGTTGCAGCCATAAAATAATTCGGTCCTCTAACCGGTTGACAAACAGTGTGCAGCGTGTGCGAAGGAGTTTTTTAGCTGAAATTAATTTGCCGGAATGGAAAATTTGTCTTATCTTTGCACACGCAAAAGCGATAGATCATCGGTCTAAAGATATATCGCGGGATG
>OKRU01001825.1_pt1 | contig 20428 bp, 35 predicted proteins | sample 1601131 | NCBI WGS metagenome assembly OKRU01 (sample SAMEA3541558, study PRJEB24748) | human gut metagenome | biome: human gut; feature: human-associated habitat; material: faeces | place: China | collected 2012
GCTCACTACAGATGATAATATCATCTTTGCGTACTTTACGCAGTAAACGTCCAAGCTGTCGTTTTGTGTAATTTTTCGTTCCACTGATAGTTTCTTCTATCCAATCGTCAATCACCAAATTACTACGTTCGCAGAAGTTGTTTATCTCAAAACGTTGGTTCTCTACAGTCTGCTTGTCACTGCTTACCCTAATATATCCGTAAATCATAATTTTTCATCATAAACTGCAACTTTTAATCCGCCTCTCACTAATTTTTCAAGATTTTTACCTAAATCTTGCATGTGAAATCTAATGACTGATATATCTTCATCATTAACTATTCTTGTTAAAGCATTGATGTGTAAAATCCCTGAAGCACGTTTGGCATCTTCTCTATACAGTTCGTAGTAATTATCTATTCGTAATAGAATGATTTTATCGGGGTATATATTTTTCAAATTATCGAATAGTTTTATCATTTCGTTTCTCCTTTCTCTTTCATTCGTTGTAACACATCTTTGTTGGCTTCGAGGATTTGGTCGAAAGAGGGGATAGGCATCCACATGTCACAAACGTAATTACCGTAATCTTCAAATTCAAAATCCGGCAATGTTACAACACGAGGTTGTCCACTTGGTGTAGGTATAATAAACCCACTTACAATGGCTCCATTTGACACCATTCTGCAAAGAACAAGCTTGCTGTCTTCCGGCAACCGTTCTTCAACGCTTACCCATGGCGATTGCTTTGCCTGCCATTCTGCACCAGCCTTAAAGTCCTTTTCGCTTTGCCACATATCCGGTTGAGAGTTCCATGCCCATTGCGAAGAATACTCTTTTGCTGCTTCTTCTACTGTCTGTTTCATAATCAATGACTTTTAATTTTCTTATATTTACCACACTTCTTGCAGAAATAGTGACGGACGGTGTACCAACTGCTATCGCCCCAATCATCAACAACTTCAACTCTCCTTTCAAATAAGTATTCCCACTCGTGGCAACAGAACCATTTCTTTATAATGGTATCAATTAAACGCTTCATAACCAACTGTTCTCCTTTACAATTCTACCATCGTCTAACAACGCGTATAGTTTACCAGAGCGAAACACCATTGGTGGGCATACTTCAAATACTGATGCAATTTGTATCTGTGCGGGTGTTTCTGCATCTTTTTTTCTATTCTTTTCTTCATGTTACGTCATTAATGTGAATTTCCCCTTTCAAAACTCGCTCTACCTGCCTGTCTATTATTCCTTGGAATTCTATTTGGCAAATAAGAGAACAATCAGGCATGATTTCTTCTGGTATTTCTCCACGGTTAGGAGAAAGCTCATCAAGAAATATTTTTCCCGATTTGTCTTTCAGACACGTTGCACCCACTTCTCGTTCAATTACTGCCATTCGGTTGAATACCTCCGGGAAGTCTTTCCGTATCTTATTCCAATAACCCATACCACCTTTCACACAACCGATACAGTTGTTGTTATTGTAACCCATCTTGTACATGGCAGGGATTTCAATGCCAGCTTTCCATAGCATACCCATTGCATCCTTTTTGGTTATCTGTCTTTCAATAAGCGGGAATAACGGCTTTGTATCCGGATATTGTTGCTTTAGGCGAATGGCACGGTTAATCTCTTTCGGGTCAAAATCAAATCCCCAGACTTGACCGTCCCAATTTCCCAACTCTTTTTCCAGCTTGTAACGAACTTGTTCCTTTAGTTCAAATGTACAAGCTGCGCCAGTAGGACCATTAATAAATCTTTTCTTAGCCAACACATCCTCTACGTTGAGATACTTATCGCTTCTGATAGTATGTATCGGGCGATTATACCATCTTCCACAATCAGATAGAAACCGGGTGTTATCAGGATGCCCGGAACCTGTTTCGATATAGTAAATCTGCACATCATCATACAGACTTAGTGCTATCTTACAAGCTACTGCGGATGTTACACCGCAAGAAAACCATGCTATTATCATATAGATTATTTTTAATTCGATTTCTTCCTTTCATTCCGTTCCCGATTGTCTTCCGAAACACACATTTTGCACCATGATGTCTTGATGTGATACGCCTTTCCGTTGCGGTAGATTGTCCTGTCGTAGAAGCAGGATAGCAAAAGCAATCTTCCGCAACGGCTGCACACCTTGCGTTCTACACCGTCCACCATCACCCGGTTCCTCGGTTTCCGCTTCACTATCTCGCACAGACCGCATTCGGATGCACCGTACTTCCGGCAATAGGCAAGGGAATGCTTGCCACATTTCGCGAAAGAGGTACAATCCGAACGGGGAACTGTCTGATGGATGTTCATATTATCTTTTACTATTCGCTTTCTTTGTTTTGAAAACTCCACCAAAATATAGGTATTCTTTGCGCTTCTTGCGAATAACACTGTTAATAGAATCAATGTCTTCTTTTGTAAGTATATACAATAAAGGTCTATACTTACCTGCTATCTTTCCGGCTTTTAAACAAGACATATCCTCAACTATTTTTTTTGTCAACAATGCAAGTCCTTCGCCTCTTTTCAGGCTATTAATAGTGTATTCAATACGGTCTTTGCCATCAATTTTCATGGAAGGATGATTGAACCTCTCATTTAAAGCAGCACTTTCTACCACATCCTCTTTATTGATTAACTTGATAATATCTCTCATCGAGTCACACCCCTTATTCTTAAAAACATCTACACATTTTCCCAAATGAGGCGCCATCTTTGCCTTAGCCTCTAATACTGTTATACCTAACGCATAGGATATTTGCATGTAATTTACCAACATAACTATTCTTTCTATTAAAACCACTCTTCGTCCGCTCCGACCTCTACCGAAAGCCGGTCCATGAGGAGGGTTATAAGGTTATAAATAGGTTTCATCTCACTAAACTTTTATCGCGTTGGCAATATTATCCGCATCCGACAGCTTTCTTACCAGCACATCAAACGCTGCTGTGCACCGCTCTGTGTTCATATTGACCGTTTTCCCGATTTTCAAACTGTTGGAAGCAAGGTTCATCATCCTTGCCACATTGGAAAGCTTTAGGTATTCCAACGTAAACCCGTTGAACCGTGCATCTTTCTTCCGAAGTTCTTTAATCCTTTCGTCGAACTGAATACAGGAGTAATCGCACAATGTCCTTGCAAGTTCAAATCTTGCAATCTCTGCGGAATGAGATACGCCGTTATCGTCAAGAACCTGCTTGAACTGCCAGTACAACATATCCACGTGCTTGTTCACTTCTTCCGTGTACTTGTCGTTGCAGTCGGCGAAGAACTCGCTCCGGTCTGAACCGATAACGCTGTTTACAGTACGCTCATATTCCTTTCTTGCCTTGTCGGCATCATTCAAATGCCGTTTGAATGCCTGTCTGTAATAAGGCGTTCTCTTCATCGCATGCAGGCTCTCGATAACCTGCCCGCAACAGATGTCGTTCGTGAAGAGAATGTTGTAAGTGCAGAGTACCACAAGGCTCTCATACTTGCTGATTATCTTGGTTGCTGTATCGGTAGTCATTGCTTTGCGTATTCTGCCTTATCCATACTCTTGTTTCTGCTCTCTTTGGCAAGCTCGTCAATCATGCGCTGAAACTTCTTTGCCACTAACGGGCAGCGTATGCGCATCGCATTATCACGCTGCTGCTCCAATTGTTCGATTTTCTTTTCAAGTTCTGTGTCCATAATCATTTTTTCTTAAAATTCTCACATATCCTTCCGTACCTGTCACATGCGCATACCCTATGACCTTTAGCCTTACAGAGGCATGAGTTTCCGATAAAGTCTTTGGCGTATAAGCATTGCCGGCAACGGACGGGGGATAGGATTTCCTTTTTCTTTGCCATTATGTTCTGTTAGAAAGGCTGTTCTTCTTGGATAGAATCATTCATGTTACCAATTGGCACACAATCCAAATCGTAAAATCTGGTTGTTGATGCGTCAAATCCGCATATGAATTTCAATAATCCGATATTACGTCCTTTGGCAATATCAATCATGGCAGTACCTTTTGTGCTTACATTCTTAAATTCATCCGGATAAGGCTTATCTTTTACTTCCGGACGATATATGAGGATTACCACATCGGCAGCTTCCGCTATCTGTCCGCTATCTCTAAGCCGTGCAAGAGTAGGAACCGGATTCAGATTGTCCCTGTTTAATTGGGAAAGGGCGATAATCCATATATCCAAATCTTTTGCCAAGTTCTTCAATCTTCTCGCTACATCACCCATCTGCTGCTCCTTATTAGCACCTTTCATGTTGACATTCAATATTTGCAGGTAGTCAATCACGGCACCGTCAATATCATGCTTTATCTTCATGTAACGGATAGAGGATATAATCGTGTCTATGTTTGATGTGCTCCGGTCGTCAAAGTATATGCTTTTCCCTGCAATATTTCCAACCCCTTTGTCAATGGCCTGTATCTGTGAATCGGTAAGTCTCGAATACATGATTTGATTGGCTGGTACTCCACTTTCCATAGAGAGAATACGAGCCGCAATTTGCTCTTTCTTCATCTCCATTGAATACATGGCTATCTTTGCATCCGAACAGGCTGCATTTCGCATCATAGATACTGCAAGGCTCGATTTTCCTTGTGAGGTTTCACCTGCAACAATTATCAAGTCAGACTTCTGCAATCCTCCGGATTTGGCGTCTATCTTCTCAAATCCTGTCGGTGTTCCAGTCAGTGGCTTGCTGCCGGATAGGTTCTCGTTAATCATTTTGTACACATTTTCAATTCCTTCATTTATCGAGGAAACGGTAGTGCTGCTCGATTTGAACAATGAACCCATGTCGTCATTGACTTTTTTTACAACATCTTCAATGTCTTCCGCTTCAGTATATGAGTTGGAAACAAGATATTGTCCAATAGAGTAAAACATTCTTCGGATATGTAGGTCTTGGAGCCTTGAAGCGTATTGATACAAATCGAAAGTATGGCATGACACAATCTTCATGTACTCAACTATATCGAATTTCACTCCGTTTTCTTCCAACTTACCCTTTACGAAAACAAGGTCAGCTCTATTCCCCGATGATACAACCTGAAGCACCGCCTTGTATATCTCCGCATGGAACGGATTATAGAAACATTCTTCGGTTAGGATGTCCCTTACTAGTTCTATTGCATCACGTTCTGCAATAATAGTGCCGAGGACAATTTTCTCTGCTTCCTCGTCACGTAATTGTACATTAGCTTCCATTTTGATATTCGAATTGTTTTAAGACGGCATAATACAAGACATCCCATTTAGAACGTATGTCTGACCTGCCTTCAATTGTGCGCAATGCGCTTTTAAACATCTCATTCCCGTATTTGCCCCGTAGTAACAAGAACTCTTCCTCGGTAGGCAGCCGCATATTTGAAAAACAATACGGAGCTTGCCTCTTGATGTACAACAGGAATTGGTAGTACCCTTTCTTGTCCTCTTTGACAGACAGCAATAGCTGTTCGTTAGCTGCCTTATACATGTCCGTTTTGGATTTCCCGAGTTCAATATCCAGCCACCTGACAAAATGAGCCATTCCGTCTTTAGGGCTTTTACGGATTTCTCCCTCATTTTGAAGTTTTTCAAAGAATTTTTTGAGATATTCCTGGAAATGTTCCAGGGTAAAGTCCGGATGTCCGGCAGACCTCTTGTTCATTACGACAGTCTCTATCCATGAACTATTGGTGGATAATTCCTCATAACATTCTTTCAGAGGCTTGTCTGATATTTCCGGGAGAAAAGCATCTACTTTATCTCCGTTAGGAGATTCATTAACATTATCATTATCATTAACAGTTAGATTTGTTGCGTCTTGATAGCATTTGTTAGATTTGCTATCATTTGTTAGATTTGTTGCATCTTTATTGTAGCGTTTATTCATTGATTTTTTTCCTGCTTCGCTTCGTTTTGCCACAATATCATTGTACTTGCAGGTATTGTAATCTATTTCTTTTTTAATGAAGGAGAATGCCATTTTAGCCATTGGTTTCAGCTCCAAAATTGTCCCCGACGCAACATACTCAATGATTGCATCGTACACTTCAAGTCTGACCTCCGATGGGTAACCTAATAGTATCTCTTGCCATTCAACATTAAAAATGAAAGATTTCTTTTTTGCTTTTTCTGCCATTTTCTTTACTGCTGTAATTGTTGGAAATAGATAAATGCTTTCTTTCCATATACAAATGCAAAATGTTTATCTCTCCGCTTCTGGGACATTTTGGTATATGTTCTATCTCTTTGACAACTTCTTTGATTGAGGAAACTTTAAAGCTATCTTTTGCCATTGTCATACATCTTTCAAATAACCATTTGTCAATCTTTTCCTTTATATTTGCTTACTTTCTTCCTTCCCTTGTCATCCATAATTACCTCAACAAACACCCAATGCTTAAGCGCCTTACGCTTGTTGTGTCTATCTATTGCTTGTTTGACAAGCTTCCTTCGCAAAATATAATCGGGAAGTCTTGCCGTTATTGGCGACTTAAATTCTAACATTACATATTTGTCTATCACATTGTCGTAATAGGCAAAATCACAAGTGTAAACCGCATTATGCTCATCCACACGTTTTATCGCTTTGTCTTTCGTTTTTAGATGCTTTATGTCATCCACAACACGTTTGGGTATAATTTCTATGCTTACTTGTTTTCTAAGCCCATATATCTCGCCTTTCTTCTGCCTGTCCAAAAGAGAAATGTAATATTGATATTCGTGAGAACTGTCGAATGTTCCGTATTTGTTTATTGTTTTCCTTGCAAAGTATTTTGATTTCATTTCTTCAAATCTATGGTAGTTTTGATTTTATTTCATTGATAAGTTCTTCATTGGATATACAATAGCCTACATTGGCTATGTCGCATAAATGCCTTTTTAAATCGGTCGGGTTGTTAAATTCAATAGGTTGCTCTCCAAAAGGAGTAATGAGAATTCCTTTTTTATATACCACATGCCCTCGTTTTTCTATTTCTTCAATCAAATCTTCATCAGAGGCAACGGTCATAAAATCATCGAGATAATCGTCTATATATATGTCCGTCTCGGTTGTGATTGTAATATACTCTCTTTTTTTCTTCATATATATTTGATTTTAAGTTCCACATCCACCGGTTTATCTTTCATCATGGAGAAAGCATCGAGTATCCTCTCCTTAGTCAACTTGATAGGTCGGGTCATTATTTCACTTTCTATGTTTTCCAACGGTATCTTCTTTCCGTCATAGGTAATAAGAACCGCAGAGGTTATTACGTAAGGCTTCATGTCTTGTAGTATTTCTTTGCCTGCCTTGCAATCTTCTTGTTCAACTTACTTAGACGCTCTGCCTGCTTGCTGTCACCTCCAATATTATGAATGTCTGACTTTCGGTCTATGATAAGCTTCTGAATGATTACACAGTCGGATTTGGTTATTGTAAGTTTCATGATAAGTTATATTTAGTGGGGAAGCTCCGAATCGAACAGAGCACGTTGTTTTGCTGGATGGTAGATGATAATAAACTAATGAATAACTAATACTAATTGGCAATCAAAAAGAATAACCGTCCAATACGTTCAACGCTACCATATTCCCCGTTTACCCGCCATATCTTCACAGACCGGGCAGGCAAGTTAACAAAGTTATTTCTGTATCTTAATCAAGTCCGGAATAGCACCGTAAATTGGTGTTTTTCCATCCCATTTATCAATGAATTGCTTATATAGTATTTCCTTGGTAAGCCCGCGTGAAGTGATTAGAGCCTGTTCGGTTTTCAGTTGCTCCAGTTCATTACGCTTTTTCTGTTCAGCAATCTGTTGGTCTAACACAGAGATATTGGTGTTTACCTCATTACGACTATCAATTTTCTCACGTACGGCTTTTGAAAATTCAAGCTGTGCAGAAAAAGTCAGCAATTGAAGCCCTCTTTTCTCAAATTCTTTATCTACAATCTGCTCCAACCGTTTTTCAAAAAGGAGAGAACCACCGTCAGCCATCAAACTATCTGTCTTGTGTTTACGGCTTTCTTCTTTGATTAAGTCGTAAATACGTGGTTCGAGTATATTATCTTCAAGACTTTGCATAAACCCATCTTTCCCGGATTCCGTATCTGCCTTATCTATATGCTTATTATCGAATACGACATCTATTGCTCTATTCTTGATAACTTTGTAAGAATAAGTGGGGCGTGCGTTAAATTCTGTATTATCGGCAGCTTTCAAAGTAACTGGTTCGGCAAATTCACCTCGTTGATCGAATAATGGAACTTGAAACAATTCTGTACCCCATTCCCAAGTGGAAACTTTACCAGATACCACCTTAAAATCCTCCTTTCCTTGCTTCCCATAGTTCTCCATCAAGACACCGGCATAATTAGGAGCTACTCTTTCACATGAGGTAAATACTACTAAGGTCATACAGACCAACATCAGATTAATCAATCTTTTCATTCTTCAAATTTTAATTAGTTTGTAGATAAAGTAAATAATTGTGGCTGCGATTACAAACACGCCCAGCCAAGCGTGTAAATGATTAAACACCCTGTTCCCGATCGCCATTCCAGCTATCAGAAATACTATTAGGTAAATGTACTTTTTCATAATTAATCAAAATTAAAATTATCCTCACCGTCTGATTCTTCATCCGGTAGGTCATTCCCGAAGTCCATCGGAATGTACCAATCGGCTATAAAATCATTCATTGCTGTTCTTCTATGCTTCGTAAGGATATACATCCATGATGGCAGTTTCGGTAACAGAAGCAATCTGATAGTCTGCCATTGTACCTTTCATACCCTCATCCAGTTTCTTTACTGCGTCGCGCAGGTCGGCGGCTTGTACCAGTACCTGAGTAGATGTTTTCTTTTCGGCACCGCTCTTTTCATCAAGGGTTATAAACACGAGTTTACACTTAAACCACTTGTCTGCAGATTCCTCGCCAGAGAAAAACACTTCCGAATATTTTACCCTCTTGATGTCGGCAATCGTAAACTCTCCGCTGATAAACGGTGTCATTTCCTCTATACACTTTCCTTCGCTCTCTGTAAACGAAAGGGCATCGAACAAATAGGGTTCTGTAACTTTCTTGTTCATTCCGTTTTCCATTGTTTTCTCGTAACGGATTTTACACTCAAACCATGTATGCATAATTTTCTATTTTAAATAAAAGTTTTGTTTCTGTCTATTTCAATCTCCATTAATTGCAATAACCTCTTTTCATCAGGGCTTGGCAGATAGACACCGCATTCGGCACTCGCCCAATTGCGAAAACGCTCAATGCTCGTCGTCATTTCCGCCGTATCTAAATCAGTGGAACTACGTAATACTTCTACTTCTCCCAAAAACTTATCATTAATCCTACGGGTGAATATTGCAGGATTTACCAACTTTTTGTAATAGTTCTGTTTTACGTATTCCAGCGTGTTTCCGGTCTCACAAGCGAAGAAACCTAAAAGAGTGTGCAGGTATTTGTTCTGCTGCGTTGTCCTTTTAGGCTTCTTTTCCGTCAGTTCCACAATGCAGCCCTTTGAGAATAGATGGTTGCATCGTATTTTGAACTGTTCTTTGTGGAGTGGGTTGGATAGGTCGTATTGCATAATATTTTAGAATGGCAAATCATCTTGCGGGGATAATCCCGGAGCTTCCGCAACTTGTTCCGGCGTTGGACTGCTCTGAACAGGCCTATATTCCTTGAAATCTCCAAAAATATATTGTGTCCCCTCTTTGCGCTCTTCCTGTTTGGGGGCGCACGTAATAAAATGGGTATGCCCAAACTGTGAAGGCTCCTTGCGTTCGATAACCGCCACATTTAAATAAATTCTCTCTTTCCCGTCTTTGCAGACTACTTTCTTCATTTGCTCACGGGGAATGTCACTAAGACAAATGCTTCCTGTTAAAATCATAAAATCAATATTTTAAAGTTGATAAAGTTCTTCTTTCGTTTTCAACAAGCGGTATAGATTATTTGTATGTATATACTTGCAGAAATCTTCCACTATATTTTGATTGTATTCTTCAGACAAATCTGTCCGTACACATTCAATAGGTTCGTAAGGGATAAAAGCCGTAGACGTCACATCGGTGAGCATGTTACGTTTATACCCCTCGAACTGGAATAAATCAAAGTAGAAAACGGAGCAATCAAAAATATCAAGATAAAAAGTCCACTGGCATGATTTTGTATAATCTTCCGTATGTGGTGTGGAGTACTTGGTCTTAATATCCCGGATTACTTTGGCATACTTTAAATCCGCATAACCATGTACGTGTATATCAAAGTGTGAAGAATGGTAGTCTTTACCGCCGTGCACCTCATGCTGGGCATCAGGAAATTTATTCCGGTAAAAAATGGCATTTTCCACAGCTTTACTGTTCAACCTGACAATGGCCCCGTCTTGTTCCTGCTCGAATATTCCTCTTCCTACATATGTTGCTTTTCCCGTTTCTACTATCTTATGAAAACAAGAGCCTATCGCCGCATAAGCGTTAGGCTCTTTTATCCCCGCAAGAATATTGAGAAGACGTTCTTCTGTATCCCATACGGAATGCTTGTCCCTGAAACGCCGAAAGGCTTCTAAGGAAGTGACACTTATTCGATACATAACTATTGCTTTTTGAATGTAATAGCATAAGATGTGGTAGATGAACGCGCAGGCGGGAATATTGTATATATCTCACCGGTTTCTTCATCTATTTCCGTTTTATTGGTATTTACAAGCTTAAGGAAACTTTCACGTTGCTTTATTTTTTCGTCCACTTCTTTCTTTTTCTTGTTCAGTTCATCCCAAACAATGTCATTGCATCCTGCAAAATCATATTTCACAGATGTCTCTTTTACTTGAACAACAGCTCCTTTGTATGACGGGGTTTCGCCTTTTCCGTATTTTTCCGTTTCCTTGATTACCGCTTCTCTTATATCATTGTCTTTCAAAAACAGAGATATGGATTCACTGATACTTTTCATTTGAATAACAGCTTCTATGGCGCTTATTTCTCCGTCAAGTACTTTTTGGATAAAAAGGGAAGCTAATTGTTCCTGCTCTGATTTTGTAGTTGGAATCTTGCTAATTGATAATTCTTTACTCATGGCAGATTATTATTAATTCTGTATTGTTCGTAATTGGCAGATATGATATTTATATCTTCTTGGGAAACCTTATAACTTTCATTTATAAGGTTTACGAGCGAAAGTCGTTTGCCTTCATTTTTGGCTTTAGTCAAATATTTATATATCCACTCCATCAGCTTCTCGTCGTTAAGCAGTTCTTTGTTAAGCAACCTTCGATTGTCTGTAACAGGTGCCGCTTGCGTGTTTGTCTGGCTGTATTTTGTCGAATCTTTATCCCAATAAACATCAGCCCCCATTCCTAATGCTTTGCAAGCCACTGATATGGCGTCCGTTAAGGCCATTTTAAAGCATTCATCCGATGTATAGAGGCCGTTTTTTTCATTTGTCACAAACGAAGAACCGCCGACGCCCTGTATAGCCTCGCTCCATTCCCCGTTCATTTTTACAAAGAGGTTTATGTGAACAAAACTGGATATTACTCCGTTGCCGCCATTTTCGTTCCACATCCGGATAATTTCATATTTCCATCCGAAACCGCACACTCCAAATTCTTCGGTAAGCATTTTTATGCGCCACATAGGGTTTATATCAGACATACCTTTTAATCTTCCCGCAGCAATACTTTTTATCGCTTCTTTGGGAACTTTTCTGACACGGTTGTATAAATCTAAGTTATTCTCCATAATGTTGATAATTTAGCAACGTCTTGATAATCCCTGACTAACACAAAGCATCATCCTTTCATCTTCGAGTTCATCAGGCGTGTAGTCATATTGACTGCATTCGAGTTCCGTGCGCAACTCCTCGATGTCTTCTTCTATAAGCTGAATGATTTCTTCTTTTGAGGAATACCCATACTTGGGAAGATAGTCCAAATCGCAGGCTTTTACCTCGTTCAGTTCTTTGTACAGTTCTTCCAGTTCGTCTTTCATCGTCTTATGTTTTTAAACCGCCCGCACAAGGTTAAAGGGAAACGGTACGCACTTCGCTTCTCTCACGGCTTTTAGTGCGGTAGTAGCACTGACCTTTTCTGCGGCTGAATTTGATTATTTATATCTCCATTTATAAGAACCGGATGATACTCTTTCCCCTCTTGCGCATGCTGCTATAGTTCCTTGATTTATTTTAGTAACTCTGGAAGCCTCTCTTGTACTTCCGTATTCTTGAATTGGCACTCCTGTTAAACTATATTGTATTATAGCTTTAGATGAATGATTTAGACTGCCGAATCTGCCTAAATTAGGAGTTTTTTTTAACCCAATTCTATATGCGTGTTTTTGATTATCAGAGGAAGAACACCATTCAAGATTTTCTACTTTATTATTAAATTTATTACCGTCTCTATGATTAACTTGTGGAAGATTATTAGGGTTAGGAATAAAAGCTTTAGCTACAAGCCTATGTATAGTGAATCTATTCATTACACATTTTCTACTAAGACTAATATTTAAATAAAGAGAACAACTATTAGGCTTTAAAATTTTACTATGAACATGTCTTACTCCATTTATATGGTTTACATATCTGCTCACAGATTTTACTCTACCTAAACTGGATATTTGATATATCCCTTCATATCCAATTATATCTTTCCAAATTTCTTGTTCCATAATTTATTTTTAAGAGGAAGGATACAAGGGCAGACGACCTTTGTATGCTTATCCTATCTGGATGTCTTTCCAAATGTCAATAAATTGTTTTGCCGAATATTCCGCAAGTTCGCGTGTTTTATAATAAAGGCGAGACCCGCTACCCGCATCCGCAGACGCAAAATCGAAATTCGAAGCGCTGAAAGCGAAAGAGGAAGGAGACATAATGAAATAGGGATAATACTTGTTCTCATCCGAGTTATCCCAGTCTGCTTTCCAGCCTTCATTCAGAGCTTCCGTAATAACTTCCATTTTATATAACGCAATGAAATGCTTGCGCATGTCTTTGGGCAAATCTGAAAAATCAGGGACACCTTTTCTTCCTGTTTCTTCCATTGCGTCTTCAAACGTTTTGATTCTATCCATTACGTTTTGATTGGCAAATATTTCTTTGCCGTATAGATTTTCAAGCATCTGCTTTCCTTTATTGTCCGCTTCTCTCCAAGCCTTTAAAGCGTTCTTTTTATCTACATTTAAAGTCATAATTGTAAGTTTATAGGGTTATAGAATAAATTGTTTCCACAAATCAATGAATTGCTTCCCGCAATAATTGGAAAGCTTTTCGCTTTTCAAACAAAGGCGAGACCCGCTACCCGCAAACGCAGACGCACAACCGAAAGCCGAATCGCGGAAAGCGAAAGAGGAAGGAGACCCATTAGGCTTGAACCACGGATACCAGCGTTTCACGTTAGCATTGCATACATTAAATTTCTGACCTTCATTTAGAGCTTCCGTAACGATAGCCAGCTTTTGGTAAGCAATATCGTGTTCCGTCAAACCTAACTCCAATAGCTTTTTCTCATCAAGTGGTTCCCTTCCCAACTCGTGACAAGCATCAAGGTAGGTTTTCACTCTTTCTGTAACGTCTTGTGAAAAGAAATCCTTTCCAAAGGATTCTTCCAATACTGTTTTTAGTTCTTTTGAACCGCTCCGATATAGTTCACGGGCTTTTTGTTCACTTAATTGTAATGTTTTCATATAATTGTTATTAATGGGTTTCAAATAAAAACCGGGCTATCTTCACAGACCACCCGGCTACGACTAAACAAATACTTCATCTGTAATGAAGATGTTGCGACACCCGGATTCGAACCGGGACGAGTTGTCAAGCTCCATACATCTAAGGTTTAACCTTCCTATCATAGAGTGTATTACGTCTACCATTCCGCCATGTCGCAGTGTTTCCCGACCAGCACGTGGACGGGACTGTTTATATTAAAATGAATCTTAATTATTCACCCTCACGGGCTTTTACTCCCTTCAACGCAACAATACGTGTTTGGCTTTTCAGCGTGCCCGAATTTGACGGGAAGGGAGTATATATAATAAGCGTGTACGGCCGCCTTTCATTACCACCGCATACTTTATACCGATTTAAGACTGTATCGGACGCTTATGTTGTCTTTATGACCTTTGTCTCTTGCGATACGGACGCCCAAACCGCATACTCTCTACCGTAGGACATTTCGGTGCAAAGAGACAATCACGATAACCAAGCCTATACGAAGTCTCCGCGTTTCCGCTATCCGTAATTTCCTGATTAATATTAGAATAAGAATACAGTTTCCATAAAGACTTATATTCTTAATATCTACATCAATAAGCCAATGAACGATTTATGAGCAAATCTCAAATACTATATTTTGCTCCCTCTGCACGATTCGAACGTGCGACCTTCACCACCGGAATATACAGACCGGAAATAACTAAACTTTCACGAATAATAACCGAGGCGACACTCTGCCTGGCTGAGATAAGAGGGAAGATATTTTCTAATAGTCGAGGCTATCGTAGTACTGCTTGTTGCTCATATACTCGGATACTACCGCCGACTGCGAACTGTCATTTATCTGAATACTGATAAAGTCGTACTTATCAGAACTCATGCCGGATAACACATCGTCGTTGTATTCCACATGGCCGCTGTATATACATCCTGCCATTACCGCAATAACTAAGGCTATCCGAAGTGCAAGCCGAGAGGCTCTGTTTAAATCGTAGGTTTTCATCTTTCCAAATATTTAATCAATGCTGATTTTTTAAACCGAAGAAGTCTGCCATTCTTTGTGTGAGGAATATTAGATATATTGTTATAAAGAGTTCCTGTTGAACATCCAAGAATTTCGGCGGCCTCTCCTACCCCGACCCATTCATCAGAGCATTTTACCACCGTTGCTTCTACAAACATTTTCACATCCTTGCGCATAAGTTTGTACAATTCTTCTGCTAAGATTCTTGCTTCTGTACGGGTCATGACTTTTTAATAGCTGTAATTGTTAATTCCCACGTCTTCGTATTAATGGATACTTTATACCTCTCCACATCCGGCCTTGGGTCTGCCAGTGCAGTTCTATAAGCAATAGCCCTCGCCGAATCGCAAGCCCTATAATCACTTAAGCGTACCTTGAGCGAACTCCCAGGTTTTATCTTCAAAATATCTTCTCTTGTTATTTTCATACCATTTATTATATAAATTTTCTCATTTTATTTGCTTTTATATAGAAAATACACTATATTCGCCGATGTAAAAACAAAAGATAAGCGGCTTTATAGTTGCTTCTATTTTTTATGCCTTGTTGCTGTCGTTCTTTCGTTCTAACAACACCGCAAAGATAGTACATATATTTTGTACTTTAAAGAAAATAGTACAGAAAATATGTATGTTATAAAACATATTTATCCAAGGCGTAAAAAACAGGTCTAAAATTGGTCTTTGAAATGTTTACAATCGGTTATATCTAAATTTGTCAGCGGATTATTCCAGATATTTTCAGACGAATTTCAAGATACTTCTTACTTGATACTTCATCATTGCTGATACGGATAGTTTTGATGCCTATGGTTTTGAAGTCCATATCCCTATTGCTGTCCTTGTTTGGATGGTCGTACCACGAATGAGACACTCCGTCAACTTCAATAGCGGTACGTAATGACGGGATAAAAAAGTCCAAGAAGTATATTTTCCCATTTATGACGAAAGGAGCTTGATGGATGAATTTGACATCATGGGAAAGGAGGAAAGCACCGAGCAAATGTTCATACTTGTTGGCTGAATATTGCAGTTCGTATCTTCTTGTCTCTATCCATTCCCTTTTGCTGAAAGGTAGGTGTGAGAATTTTGATATTATCGCATAATCCTCAATATACTGACTGATATTATGGAGGTCTAACGGAGATTGAACCTCGTTTTTCTTAAACGAACGCTTGTTCTTTTTGTTTTTCTTTCTCATATCAACTTATGTTTATACCTCACCCTTTCTCCCAAGATATTTATTAGGAGGCAGATGGACTTTATTAAACTTAATTATCCATTTTGCTGCTTTGACACTAAATACTTCTCCAATATCTTTGATTCATCCCTTATTGGTTATCGTAATACAACGCTTGGGCGCCTGTTGTTAGGTGATAGGAACAGAGCAGGACTTTCCAATAAAAGACATATAGCGCAAAACATAAGAGCCATTTTATCTCTCCGCTGACAAAGGTCGGAACGGTTGGCACTGATAGAACCGATTGTATAACTGGCTTTAAATAGAAAGCCCCGTAATAGGTACGAGCTACTACGAGGCAATCATATATAAACTCCATAAGGAGAATGTTTAATCAATGTCTGGTAACATCTCGTACTTGTTACGGCGACAAATGTAGTACATATTTTCTGTACCACAAAATAAAAAGTGAAAAATTATGGATGATGTCACAAAAAGGTTTTTTGAAGTACTTGACAAAGTCGGTATAAGCGGAGCCTCTTTATGCAAAGAGATTCCAGATTTGACCAAACAAAAACTTTCCAATGCAAGGAATGGAAGAAATAGCATACAAATAGATGTTGTAAGCTATGTATGTTCACATTACAAGAATATAAACCCTGGATATATATTGACTGGAAGAGGAAGCATGTTTTTTGAAGAAAATATGCAATCTGATGCATCAGGGATTGATATTGCTTTAAAAAAAGAAGAAATCGATATAAAAAAGGATTTAGAGATAGCGGTCAGCCAACTGGGAGATGCTCACGATACGATAAAAGTACTGAAAGAAATAATCAAAAAACAACTTTCAGAAATAGAACAGCTCAAGGAAGAGCTAAAAATGAAAGTTCCCATACTGTCAGATAGAAGATAGAGCAAATATATATTTGATTGTGTATCTTAAAATCAAAATTGCGAAATGGATAAAACGAAGCCACAAGAAGAAAGGGCAATAGATAGACTAAAGCTCTTTGTAGAATACACAAAAAAGGATTTGAAGATAATAAAGGGATATAGTTCGTTTGAATCATATTGCGGATTGGGGAACGGATATATCCTAAATTCAGACAGAAGCGGAAAGAGCAAAGGAAGTATAGGAAGCGATTTGATAGCACGCATATCAGACGCTTTCCCCATGCTCAATGTCAAATGGCTGTGCTCAGGAAAAGGTGATATGATAGATGAATCCTGGAAGTATGAAGAAAAGATTAACGCCATAAAAAAGATACTTATGTGATACCAATAACTAAAAACAAGTAAATAATATTATAATAATCAGATAAATAAAATATATAATTTAATCCCAAGCGGATCACCAGAAAACAAAGCCGAAATCGGCAAAAAAGACAAGTCCTGTAATACATTGATATTACAGGACTTTTTCTTTTATCTCCGACTATATCGCAGGTGTCATTACCAACCTGCCTGATACGGGCACTCTGTTTAGTGGGTTTTCCCGTAACAAGGGGATTCTATTCGGCATTGGCAACCTGTTTTGCCCAATCTCCGGCCTGCTTTGCGCTTCCATTACACAGCCGGCCTGCCTGCCATTCGATTTTAGGATATAGCTTCCTGAGTTGTTTTACGCTGCCTGTAATAGAACTGCCGCCGGAAGTGGCAAACGGAATGATTGTCTTACCGGAGAAATCATATTTCTCAAGAAATGTATTGACCGGACGCGGACACAAGTCCCACCATATCGGATAGCCGAGGAATACCACATCGTAATCTTGCAGATTGAGCGTTTCTCCGCCCAACGCAGGACGTGAGGTTTCATCCGCCATTTCCACAGAACTGCGGCTTGCCTTATTATTCCAATTAAGGTCTGCCGAGGTGTAGGCCGCAGCCGGAGTAATCCGGTACAGCTTACCGCTAACTGCTTGGGCAATGGCATCGGCAACTCTCTCCGTAGTTCCGGTACAGGAGAAATAGGCCACGAGGATTTTCTTATCGGATTGCGTATCGGCATCCGTTGTCTGTTTTTGCGCTTTCGATGAGCAGCTGAAAGTTAGTAAACTCATAATTATCAATATAATTTGTTTCATTTTATTCTGATTTTGAATGTTTCCGATTACTTGCCATGATGGACAGCCTAAGCATCTTATTATACCCATCATACATTACTTATATATGTTCGCCGGGAAGCCCGGCCGAGATTATCGCTTATCCGATTCGAGCTTGTCATACTCTTCGTCCGTCACCGGTTCGAGCCATTCATTGGAAGTATTTTCACCGGGAACCTCGAAAGCCAAATGAGCGAACCAACCGTCGGCAGCAGCTCCATGCCAATGCTTGACGTTTGCCGGGATATGGATAACCGTACCCGGCAGAATTTCCACAGCAGGCTTGCCCTCTTCCTGATACCAGCCGCGTCCGGCTACACCGATCAACATTTGTCCGCCACCACTTGTTGCACGGTGGATATGCCAGTTGTTACGACAGCGAGGCTCGAACGTGACATTGGAAACGCCCACCTGCTCGCGCGAAACGGGAGCGAGATAACTGTTACCGATGAAATACTTCGCGTATGCCGTATTCGGCTCGCCGATAGGAAAAATCATTTCGCGCTGGAAAGCGGCTTTGGCATCCTCACCGGCAGCATCTTCCGCCCATACGCCTTTTGCCAGATTGAATGCCGCCCATGCTTTCGGCCAACCTGCATAGAAACCGATGTGAGTTATGATTTCGGCAATATCGGTACGGGTAATGCCGTTCTTCTTTGCCGACTGAAGATGGAATACGAGCGAATTGTCCGTGATGCCCTGACTGATGAGCGAGGTAACGGTTACCAAACTGCGGTCGCGCAAACCGAGTTTGTCGGTACGGCTCCACACTTCTCCAAAAAGAACATCATCGTTGAGTTCTGCGAATTTAGGAGCGAACTTCCCTAATTGGGTACGCCCGGCTGTCTGTACTATTTTCTCTTGTGCCATAACATTGAAAGTTAAAATACTGAATACTGAAATAAAAAGAATCTTGTCCATGGTTGTTTCATTTATCGTATGAGGTTATTACTATTACCGGTTGTTTTACGATTGCAAATTTACCGCGGTTACGCAAACCGGTTTGTATATGATTTACGGATATTTATACCCGAATCATTGATTTTGCGATTAGGGATGCATGTAATGCAAAACAAAAAAACAACCGTCAACAACACCGGAATGCGCTGATACCTCAAAAAAAGCGAAAGGAAACAGTAAACAGGATTAAAGTTGCGGAATACCGTAACGGCGAAGCACACCGGGAGCAAAGGAAGGACAGCACGCACACCGCACTGCAAGCCTGTGACAACACCGTAGCCAGCGCAGCGCCCTTTACCCCCATATCCAACCAGAAGATGAATACAAGGTCAAGAATAATATTCAGCAGCCCCTATCAGCTCCGTGCCCAGGCGTTCTTCGTACTTATCGCCCATGGCAGACTTTACTCTTAACTATCACGGAAGAGCCTCTATTTCCGGCTGACGATTGTACCCGTCGCCTGATTGGCGGGCATTACCAGCACCTCGGCCACCTGTATGTGTTCGGGTACGGCGGCGGCAAAGTACACCACCTCGGCAATATCGTCGCCCGTAAGCGGACGGATACCCTTGTACACATTATCGGCAGCCGACTTGTCTCCACGGAAGCGCACTACGGAGAAATTCGTCTCCACCAAACCGGGCTTGATGTTGGTCACCCGCACGGGAGTATCCACGAGGTCGATGCGCAATCCGTCAGACAACGCCTTTACGGCAGCCTTGCTGGCACAGTACACACTGCCGCCCGGATAGGCGTAATCGCCCGCAATGGAGCCCATATTGATGACATGACCGCGGCCGCGTTCCACCATTCCGGGGACAACAAGGCGGGTCATGGCAAGCAACGACTTGACATTGGTGTCGAGCACGATGTCCCATTCGTCGAGATTGCCTTCGTGTTCCTTATCCACGCCGATTACCAGTCCGGCGTTATTAACGAGGATGTCTATCGCCTTCCATTCTTCGGGAAGCGAGTCGAGAGCGGCTTTCGCAGCCTCGCGGTCACGTACGTCGAAAGGCAGCAGGCAGACGTCCGCGCGGTATTCCGTTTCCAGCTCGCGCTTTACGGCGGTCAGCTTCTCCATATTCCGTCCGTTGAGAATCAGGCGGTAGCCATTCATGGCAAACTTGCGTGCGCAGCCCTCTCCTATGCCCGAAGAGGCGCCCGTGATGAGTACGATTTTCTTTTCCATTTCTTATGAGGAATTTAATGTTACAGGCCGCAAAGTTAGGACTTATTTGCGAGCATCGGTAAATTACTCATAACTTATAACTCATAACCCTTAAAGTTTTCAAGAAAATATGTACCTTTGCGCCACTTTTTTATGACTGACTGTATCAGGTAGAGATTTGTTTAATTAGTTTGGATAAAGTAAGAAACGCTTATGCAAAAGTCCGACTGCATCATCAGCGTAGAGCACGTATCGAAGTTCTTCGGAGATAAAGCCGTACTGAATGATGTGAATTTGTCTGTCCGTAAGGGCGAGTTTG